>Ga0065711_1000523_pt1 | contig 66561 bp, 34 predicted proteins | sample Hoacrofraction12_FD_59098 | JGI IMG/M metagenome (GOLD analysis project Ga0065711, IMG submission 59098) | Hoatzin crop microbial communities from Cojedes, Venezuela - Epithelial fraction 12 v2 (version 2) | ecosystem: Host-associated > Birds > Digestive system > Esophagus > Crop | place...
CGGGCGCGGGCTCCCCGCAGCTCGCCGCCCAGCAGGCCCGGGCCTGCCCCGACTCCCCGGGAGCCGCCTCACGCTGCCGCCGCTCAGGGTGCGGGCGGCCGGGCGGGCAGGCAGGTGCCTCCGTCCGAGGGGCTTTGGCGGGTCCGGCTCATTGTCGCCAGGCTCCCGTGTGGGAGGAGGGACGGCCTCGCTGGGCCTGGCGGGGTCGTGGCAGAGGCCCTCACCGGCCGGGCCTCGCTACTCGGGCTCGTCCCCAGTGAAGGCCCCGCGGAGCTCTTTTTCCGAGTTAAAAGCTCGCTACACGTGTTGCAGAGAAACAGGGCCTCTCCCAGCTCTCTCTTTCCTCCTCGGCCGGGGCAGTGCGAGTGAGCACGGAGAGAAGGGGTCGGAGCGACCCATGGCAGGCTACGGCCACGGCAGAAGAGGACGCCAGATCCTCCATGACTGAACGATTCAACCAGAACCCCGTGCTCATCTGCCAAGTGTCAACAGAACCTCGATGTTTTTACCTGAAGGTCTTCAGGGTAATGCAGAGCCAGCTGCGCTCAATGGAACTGTCCAGTGGCGATTGCTGGAAGAACTCAAAGCTTCCCCGCCCTCCCCCAAAACCACACAGAGTTGAGGAATTCTGTGCAAGAGCAAGGGTTAGAGACCATGCCAGTTTTAGCAGAAATCCCCAAGCTTTTGGAGATGCACACTTACTGAATATGGATGTTTTGAGCTTCCTAATGTGGCCACGTTGGTTACGATTCACAGCAAACCCTTACCTATGTCTCTACTGCTGAGGTCTGTTTTACCCCATCAGTCTTAGGAACAGAACAATAATATGTGGAGAATTATTTACAGGCAATACAAACAAAAAATCAGAGAATGAGTAATGAACAGCAAGAGACGGGCATCACTGGGTTTCTGTCTGCAAAAAGCCAACACGAAATGAAACCAAATTATATTCTCTTTTCTGGTCTGCATTTCCCTAAGCATTTGCAGTACCATCTGTACCCATTACACTCAGCTTAACCACACTGAACTTGTTCTTCCTAGTTATCTTTTGTGAACTTCCTAGTATGTGGGAACAGACCACACACTGGAAAACCTGAAGTAAAGTTTTGACTGAGCACTGGCACAGGTTGCCCAGAGAGCTTGTGGAGTTTCCATCTATGGAGATAACTCAGAAGCCATCTGGGCATGGTCCTGAGCAGCCTGCTCCCAGTGGCTGTGGACAAGGTGACCTCCCCAGGGCTCTTCCAACCTCAGCCATTCTGTACAGTTATGCCCAGCAGAAATCTCTTAAGCAACACGTGAAAACATAAGGAACACATACAGGTATAGTCAAGCCAATCTAAATAATTTCAGTAACAAGCTGTAAACTTCCCATACAATAATGGCAGCTTTGTTATTTTAGCAATTACAGAGTTTTGCAAATACTTCAGTATAAGATTGGGGATTTAAATGGCAGTACTTTATGTTAACAATAAAGTATTGCCAGACTGGTATGTAATTACAGGCAAACATAAGTCTGCTACAAAGTGTGGATGATAAATGTATTCTAGTAGGTAGGCTGCAAGGGAAATGAAATTCCAGTAAAGTGTTACTGATCAAATAATAACAGTTGCTGTAGCACTCCTACCTCCTCTACCTCGTGTTACGATGGAGGTAGAAGGAGCTGCAGAAAGACGGCAGGACAGACTGATAGTTGGAATTACTCCGTGGACACTGTTAAAATTACATGAGGGACAATTTTGTCCCACTAAGTTCAGTGACTAGTGAGTGATTCGGTACACTGACTTTTACCAGGATTGTATTTCCACAGCAGCTGTATTCTATTAGCAACGTCTTAGACTGCTGTCGAGGGAAAGGAACACAGAAAAATGGAGAAACTGGAAATAACAGAGGAGACAAAGAGAAGCTAAGGACTCAAAAATTAGGTTGGCTTGGAAGGGGAAAGATCTTTTCAGGTACCAAGGAGGCCTGGGCATTTCACCCCGATGAAAGAAAACTGAATGACTTCCTGTGAAGGCAACTAGTGTCACAGTGGGGTTTTTTTGATTGTTGTTTTTTTTTTAAAGAAACACTCTAAACTGGTATTTGCAACATTTTACATTTGAAGGTTCAATTACAGCAAAGGCTGTAAAGATCTTTGCAGCAGCAGCAAAAAAAGGTCTCAAGTCCTTTAGAAAAGCTGTTTCACATTTCTCCACTGAAGGACGTTTTTGGGAACAGATTAAGGGTCAGGATGATAAATGCGTGTTTACACTTGGTCCCTAGCACACACATTGAGCCAAGAGGCATTATAATGCTAAAGAATTAATAATGGTCCTGCACATTTCTCTTCTGCCTAAAGGAACAGTGTTAATTTCTGGCTTTAAAATCTGTAAATAATCTGCACTGGTTAGCTGTGAAGCTGAGGAAAAGATCCACTTAAGCACAGAATGAAATGCAAGTATCGTCACTCCTTTGCTTTGAACCTTTCCCATTTCTACTAACAGTTAGTCAGCTGTTTTAACACTGAGGTTAGCCTGAGGGTTAAGAATGTAGAGCTATTTTAAAGGTGTAGAATTTAAAACTCAGCATTAAGGAAATTACTGGATCCTGACCAGATTTAAATCGCTTAGCAAGTCCAGCCTTTTAGAAACAAAACAACCCTGCTGAGAAGTAGACTGTCATAGTTTCAAAATACAAATGAAGCCTCAGCTTAAAAAGTAAAAGTGTCACTCCAAGAGTCAGGAAACCACAGGGCACAGTCCCAGCTCTTGTGGGTCTCCTGAGTAGCTGTTTCCTGGAACACTACCTATATTTTGCTGCTGTTATTTTCCTTGAAAAGTGAAAAAAGTGTTAAAGCAAGAACTGATGCCTGCTGTTTTGATGCGCACTCTGTGTTTTCACTTAAAGATACAAAACCAAAAGGCAATAGTACCAATAACAGTTATGCAGATGCTAAATCTCTTTCCCAGCAAAACATTAAAGCTAGGCTCATGAGTCACGTTACTTCCATGCTTAATACCAAACCCTCAAGGAACACCATATTGATTTTAAATCTACTGATGAAGAAATTCCCATTTTCTTTTACTGTGCAAGTGGAGGGGCTTCGTTGCTACCTCACTGCTCAGCACTAACAGTACGCTGGGTGACTGCTAGGAATCCCTGCACGTTCAATATGCGCTTTAGAAAACTTTGTTGTTTTCCCGTTAATTTATTTATCCTCCCAATTCGTGCATTTCTTACACAATTGTTTTCAAATTCAAATATACCCTGAAGGAAATATATATTCACAATTTTTTAATGTAACACTGTATTTTAACAGTGGCATTTAAAGTCATAAAACCTAAAGAAGAACTCGCATAACAATGCACCAGAACTGAAGACTGTTCAAAGATCTGTGTAGGTACACGCACACAATCTACTTCCAATCTGGTTAATTTTTACCAACAATATGTTCAGTAGGGTGGTCATGAGATCTCATTTTTTATCTTATGAAAAAGTGCAAGATAAAGTTGTTTCCAGGTATAGATGAATCTTCCTCTGAACAAAGTCATAGACAGCTTCTAGAGGTTTTGAGATAGAGAGGGTGGCTGGTAGGGGGGAATCTACTAGCTAGACAAACAGAGCAGGGCAGGCATTCCAGAGGTTCCTTCCCCTTTAGATTTTTTAATCATTTTTGACTCTCAAGACACTGTTGCCGCCGTCTGCTTTTAGTGTAACAATGATTACATATAAAATTCAAACGAAACAAAAAAAGAGATCCAGTTCCTGTATGATGCTAGAAGATGGATGCAAAAATATTTGTATCCACATAAAATTTCCAAAGCACTACAATACCAAGAGAATAGTATGGGAACCTAGATTACATAGATAAATTCTTAAGATTTAATCTTTTGAAATCTATTGCCTTAAACCATCCTCAGAAGAGGAGGGGCGTCACTGCAAAGCTGACTAGTCCCAATTCCTGAGAGTGATCTATACTTTCTTGGGGCTGAGGATAATACTCACTCATATTTTACATTAAACTCTCATGTCGTAAGAGAATATTCTTTCAAAGAAATGAAACCTAAGGAACACTTTATGGATCCATTCACATAGGAGACACTTATTTCCCAGCTGGTATATTCTGTAGCATGAAAAGGTAATGATTAAGCCAAAATGACCACTGGAGAAGGCACTTTCCTCACTGCTAATGACTGGCTGGAGATACCAAGGGCCAAAGAAAAAGCCAGGCAGTCATTAACTGCTGAAAATTCCTGACCTAAAGGTCATTAGTACTATTATAAAACTGGAAAATGAAAAAATAATTATTTTCTTTGGGTTTTTATATGTAATGAAAAGATAAAATTCCAGTGTCTGTTGCTGTGGTTACTGGTCTGTAAGATACTTATCTTTCCCATTCTGGCAGGCTATGCAATGGATAGATCTGGGACTGGCAACCCTTCAAGAATGTGTGCCAGACTGTATTTTCCTTTTCCAAATTACAGGTTAAACGTGCCCAGAGAAAGTCAACAGGAATCAGGAGACGCTGCCAGTCGGCGCTCTCTTGCCTTGGTGCGAGGCAGTAATTCTCCCCACTCTCACCCAGTCCTTTGCTCTGCGGGAGCCAGAAGCTGGGTTGTCTGGGAGCTGCAAATGACTCTCAAATCGTCCTGACTTTCAGCTCCCACCCTGTGTATACCAGTCAAAATCTTGCTAAATACCAGCTTCTGTACTCAGGCAGTATGGTGTTTTCCATGCTATAAACTTCTTGCCGGGGAGGAAAGTAGGAAAGACATTTTCTTTGAACTAACTCGTGTGTGGACTCACCTTTAAAACATGTCCTTCTGGTACCACTCTCACTGTCTTCAAGAACTGCTCTGAAGACAGTATTGCTATCGCAGCCCAAATGAGCTTTATTACTACTACCATCCACTGGTGGCTTCAGCCTATATATTTTCACTCTATCTGGAAATTTTAGTTGAGATTTTCCCCTTTCCTTTTTCAAACCAGACTTTTCCCTGGCTTTTGACAGACATTTTACTAATATGACTCTAAAAGTAGCTTTACATACATAGATTTTGCACCACTGCAAAAAATTTGATTCCTTCTGTACCTCAGACGACAAAGTGACTTTGATTTGGCAAGGACTAAAGTCTTTTCATAACCTTTGGGCTTCAGTGTAAAATATCATTACTAGACACTGCTGGTGATTATGCTATGCTTTAAACAGAGCTTCTGAGTAAGACGGCATTAATGACCCTTTTTCATAATATTTCGATTTTGGTTTTCTGTTCTCACATTTGTACAGCACTGTTCTGCCTTGAACCGGCATTTATATCTCATACTGACAGAGAATACGATCCTGCAGCCCTTTCCTGCATAGACCAATTCTGCTTGAGAGGTTCACACAAGTAATATGGGATATGCACAGAAGAAAAAGAGGTCAACTACTACTGACTGTGTTTTTTCCAGAGTGGTGCCTCCACATACTCACACTTCCCCTTTCCTTCAGAAGTCTGATTTTAGCAGGAGACTGAACAGGCTTTAGACATGTTCTGGGAGGTTCTTGACAATCATCAGCAGCAACAATGGGACTGCGTAAAGGCAGAGACAAAACTGCTTAGAGAGATATGTTTTCGCGCCCCAGCGCTTTTTAATTCATACTCTTGTCATACTCCTTCTAAACTGTTTCAGGGTTGGCTAGATTTCAGTATAAAGTGAGTTTTTAGAAACTATTTCCAGGAATTAGTGCTCACATCTCACCACTTCAGAGGAGAAGATAGAGTTTTCTGCTGCTAATGAAAGTCACAATCAGAGATGAACCAGCAGCTCTTCTGAAGAACATCCACTAATGTGAGCACATAAAATCCTGTTGTGGAGGGTGAATGGGAGATAACAGAGCAGGAATAATCCTTGGAGTATTTCAGAAATTGCCTTCCTCAGCTGTGTCTTGTTAATAATGACATTTAAATTAAAAGAACACTATTCTTCACAGTTGGCAAAATGAATGCCAAAACTGCTGGAAACTGAACGTGCAAGTGCTCACTGATATAAAAACCTTCACTATGCTCTGTGAACCTCTCCACACATACTAAAACCAGACATCTTCACCGTTTATGAGTTATGAATGAAGTTGCACCTGGTCTGCACTGGTAGGTGAATTAAAAAAAAACTCAACACACAACAAGCAAATGTGTAGCTGGAAGGAGCTGCTGTCCCCAAACTCCCAAAAATTCATACCATGGGAAAACTGTGATAGACCCCACCAGGAATTCTTGTAGTTCTTCAAGGTAGAGCAAATCCTTTTATCTCACACAACATAGAAAACTGGCATTCATCTTTGCCCCACTTACAAGGGAGCTGTTCCCTAAAAAGAGAAAATGGCATAACCCAAGACATGCTTGAAACCTCAAGGGGCCTCACGCTTTGCTAGTATTTTCCACAAAAGCCCGGGCAACATCTATTGTGCTATAATATTTAACGTTCAGGAGAATCAGGATCTTTTTTAAAGTGTGATCAGAAAGGAGGGCCCTTCCTAGGCTGTCTCAGTATTCCTCATAACAAAGAAAGCTTTGTTTCATAAAGAAATACCTTGTACTAGAATACCCTAGGGAAACTATAGTTTTGTTTTTTTTAAACAAAGATGGGAATTTTCAAGTTCGAAGTTCCTTTAAAGTAGTCTTCTAACACGAATATGTTTAAGGATGCTCTATCAAGTTCATGCATGAAGTGTCATCGAGCCGTTAGTATATTTCTATGCAAATACAGCTGTGAAAGCTAATAACTGAAATCTGCATTTTTTTCACATTTCCAGCATATTCTACAACTTCTCATTCTTTTCCATTTTGTAACTCACATTAGCCTCTCATATCAATAAAACAAAGCTCAGGTTATATTGCCTCCTGCTTAAATTCCCTACAACCATCAAAGCTGGACATTTGAATAAGCAATTTAATATTGCTTACATACATATACATTTTTATTCAGTTTAGTATACTGATATTCTCCTGGTAGGAATAAGAGTTCAGCAAGATGACTGCAGAGAAATACACCACCGACAATATGAATTGGAATATTCTTGCAACACTTTTCAGTGAGGATGGTGTAATATTAAGATTAGATCTTGCATATAATCAAATTTTGATGCTTGTACACACGGTCTGGCATTTCTTTTCCTTTATAAGGTTTGTATGCAAAGAACACAGCAATCCAATATTTTGAACATACACCGTCTGCAGATACTACACAGTCCAAACTGATGAAAAAATAATGTCAACGAAAACAAGAAACTGTCTGGGGCACTGCAGCGTACAGATTTTGCCAAATTCATCATAACTAGTTTTACTATTCTGAGGACAGAAAATATGGCAAAACCAGTCTTTCCAGAACAGCTAGAGTAAGCAGGGCTTGTTTCCATCCCTCAATTCAGTATTGGTGTATAAACTGACTCTTTGGGAGCTGTAAATATTTCCATAATCTTTCAAATTCTCTGATATGATACACACAGAATTTCTTCCAAATGGGCTATATTTTCCAAATTCACTCCTTTTTATTTACCATAGACATAAGAGGTAATAAAATAGAAAAGATACGATAGGTGGGGAGACAACAGGGATTATATTACAAATGAAAGCTGGCACTGCTGAGAATATAGCACAGTATTTAGTGAACATAAATATAAAGCATAACTACACGTTTTATCCAAAAACACAAGCGAGAAAGGCCACAGAGCAAAGGAAGTCTGAATTTTCTTGAAGAGCTGAAACAGAAGCAGCACAGCGCAGTAGCTCAGGATACTGCTTTAAATAGTTAACAGGTTGGGAAGTAAGCTAATAGTGGTTTAGATAAATTTTCACCTATGAAAAGTGGTGAATTGACACATTTATTAACAAGTAAGGACAGTTCAGTAGACACCATTATCTGCCTTGCCTCTGACCTGAAGGGACGGTCTCTGCAATGAAAGGCATAGTCAGTTTCCAAGGGCAAGGCAGTCTTTAATCCCTTAGTGTAATTACTAACAAGGACAACAATTATAATTTAACAAAAAGAGGAGAAAGCAATTTCATTATACTGAGGCTTTTTTATATACCTTCATGATCAGCTACTGCCCACAGAGTCTTTTCACTGATTTTACACACCATGTGACACCAATATTTTGATTTTCTGTGGTGTCTCCAAAAGTCACTGAAATCACTCCTGACCACTATCACAGTATGTTTTTTTAAAAAATCTGTTAATCGAAAACAACAAGGACAGTACCCATTCTTGCTCACACCTCATGTTGTGAGATGGACTCAAAGAGAGGTTGGACCTAGAAAGGACTTCAGTGGACCTCAGATACCTACATGCCGCTTTACAATCCAAGAAATCCCACAGAGTTATTGCTTGCCCTGCGGGGCTGTCTCAGAACAAGATCTCAAATACCATCTGTGCTCAGTGTGGAAGCTGCCAAAATCCCACTGGCAGAAACCGTGGAGCACAGAACGCTGTAACTCCCATCCTCCTCTGGAGCAAAGACTGAAAGAGAATACCTCCATCTTCTTACTTTTACAGCCTGAAATTCTCACCTGAAAGCAGAGATATGTAAACCTCCTTTCAAAAACAGGCCGAGAGAGATTTCTTTCAAAAATTTCTTTTCAACCAGCAAGACCAGGAGGACACCACAGTAATATCTCCCATCTTTTAGCAATAACCTCCTCACTGGAGCCCTGGCAAGTGAAATGCCTGGGTCTGGTTCCCCCATCTGGCTGAAGGGGTTCGGATCCCTACTCTGCGTCTCCAGTTGTAAAAATCCCTTTCTTCATCTAGAGGTAGATACTTTCCTTGAGTCGAAACCCCCAGGAAAGGAATGTGTGTTCCTCCCTGTTTCAGGCTCAATGTACTGTACTTCGCTTAACTTCTTACTGATCGCTTGTAGGTGATCAAGCTACTGCAGGGTAACATGTTTCTTCCATTGAGAGCAAACTACTTTGAATTAACTCATGTTTACCAATTGTAAGAGCACATACATGGGCAGTTACTGCAAACCAGCTGATTTGTGGGACACTTGTTATTCCTCAGTAATTTATTTAGGGGTCTGTATTCCAGAGAGAAGAGTGTTGCTGAAGTGGGAAGTAAGAAATGTAATTAACAATTATACTTATTCTTAAATGCCTCACCTAGCTCCAAGGTTATGTTTTCTCTGACAAAATATTCTCAGTGAGCATACTTGCTGCTCTTACAGTACATTACATGTTTTGGCTTGTCTGGAGCTTTGGTTTTTTAAATGTTCAGATTTTAGGACAATTGAAGAAAAAAAAATATTTACATGCGAGTGCCCCATTTTAAATTGCTTTATGTTTTGGGTTATTTTAAATTGTCCTTGCTGAAATAGCAAGATCAATATAAACACCATGCTTAGGAAGGCTAAGAAGAATATTGGAATTTCCTCTGTCTTAAAAATTAATCTAAAATGGCAGCTATTTCTTTGGGATGCTATTTAATGAACATCAGTGGAAGCCTGTCAGTAATCAGTACTGCTGAGTAGTTTATTTACTTGGAAAGTAATGTGGATTTTGGTACCTAACTTTCATCTTTAAAGTTTAGAAGTTTTGGTTCTAGTGATATAATTTACCAAATTATCTCTAGGCAATTAAAATATATTCTATAGTTTAACCTTTGGATGATGTATAGACATATAGACACTCCTACAAGGCAATTTGTCTGCCAGTCTGGAAAATGCTAATGTTATAGTCAATAAGTCAACAGTCTGCAATGCTGAATTATGAAATCAGAAAGAAATCTAGTTCTCATTCAATCTGGATATAAAGATCATAAGAATTTCCAATTTTCTGTGTGGGACAGTAAATTCCAAAGACGACTGTATTCTGCCCCAACAATCACGATCTGCACAGCATGTTCAGGTATTGTTGGGGAGATTAAAAACACAAAAACAGAGCAGAACAGCTCAGTGTCAGATAATCACAAGCAATTCTATGTCAGCAACAGACAGCTGGAGACATATGCCAGCAATATTGCAAAAGTGGCAAAATGGAGATTTCGTGACAGCAAGGACGTGGGATTCATACATTAAGCTAAAACTCAACCAAAAACATTTAAATTGTTGTTCACAAGTAACAGCTCTCTGTCACAATGTTCAGAAAGTCTACCATTCGACATAAAATTATTTAAAGCAAAAATTAAGCAGAAGAAAGTACGCTCTTCCATATTTTGCATGTAGAGCATCTATATGATTTCAGTGTTACTGAATGTCTTGGACAAAGAGAGAAGAATAATTTTTCCAGATCAGCTGGAAGACCTGTCCAGTTATATACTAAACTAAAGATTTGTGAAGATTTTGTGTGAAAAGGCGTTTTGATGGAATTTTATCTACAAATATTTGTTTAAAGATTTTTGGTTCAAAATACGGTTTAAAAGAAAATGAACAACCCTGTTTCATTTCAATTGACATAGCTTGAGTCATTCTGTTATTCCTTTCCCTTGAGTTTCAAGTGTCCATCAACTATTATACTTCTCTGATACTCATTCCCAGCTATCTCTGCTTTTCTCTTTCACTTTTTTAATTTAAACCTCTACTGCTAAAAAGTAAGTCCAGGAAAAAAGGCTGAAAAAATCCTTTTATATTTATTGTTGTGACTCAGAATAGAGAACAGGAAAAAATACTTAGACTTGTGAAGCAAAAAAATATAATAATCTACCTTTCCACTGTATTCTCTCAGAGCTTCCATTATAGTCATCCTCAAAGCCTTTCCTTTCTGTTTTTGCAGTTGACCATGTAAAATTGGGATAAAAAAAAATCAAGCATCTGAACCTGAAAAAAAGGAAGTGTCCTATTTTCACAAACAAACATATCTCAGAAAGCCCTCTGTATGCTGGATTTCCTATAAAAACGGAAAATAGCTTGAAAATATTTGCAAGAAAGTAAACATTCTTCTGATGGGTCCACACCCTCTGCATACGAACACCAGTTTCAAAGTGATGTTTTATAGAGGTGGTTAGGCATGCGCATCTTCTGATTTCATTGCTGAGGCTCTGCCTTTGTATGTCAAGTGTTGTGTCCATGATAAGATTCCTGAAGCTGTGACTCTCAGGGAGGGTAATGGAGAGAAGTGACTTGTGAAGAAACTAAGGCCCAGGCCCCTGAGGTCTTTGTACTTTAGGACTAGGAGCTTGATGCAGACTGAAGAACAATGTAATGCTTGAGGCGCTGATGAAAGATTTTGAAAAACCAATGCAGTAAGAGGCGTCAGCAGGGAACGGCTGATTGATTACAACAACAAATGCCAAAGAGTTCTGAAAAGAACAAAAATGTAGTGCTGAGTGAAAGAAATGAAGACAAAAAGAAGGGAAGGATACTTAGAGCTTGCAGGCCTCTGGCAACTTGCCTGCCTATCAATGCGTATTTGGGGCAATTAATCAAGCAATTTTCATAACTGTTTTTTACATTGATGCATGAACTTTGATGAGTTCAGTAGGTGGGGTTGACAGGATCTACCCTGAACTTCAATGTACTAAAACCTGAGCAGCTCATTGAAGCTCATCTGTTGGGTCAATGGCAGGCCAGCACCCCCAGAGGAGAGATCGCCCATTGATTTAGGGATAGGAACAACCACTCTCTCCTGAACTGATTATTGGTTCCTCAATGTGTAGCATAGACCACACACCTAGTAGTGGTGTGCCTGAAGCAAGTTATGATGAACTTTAACCCACACATTCTCCTTCCCCCCAGAATTAATCCCTGAAATAATTTGGTGGCTTTTTTAAACAGACAGGCACACAAACTCTAGTTTTGGGATGTAGTGAACCGCTCTGAACCACAAACCTGCCAGAATGGAGGCACAAAGCCAGTGTACCTAGTCCTGAGAGGCTTACACTGATACAAAGATGATATTCTACCAGCACAGAGCCCATGCAGCACCCGTCTGCCGTCACTGAGGGATGCGGCTGAGACAATCCTATATCTGATGATGAAAGTCTGTTTTAACTTGTGTTTGGGGTCGCTACCATGCAAAATACATTACAACGGCCTCCATGCTTCTCTCATCTCCAGCTGGAAGCCAGCCCATCAGATCAGCAGTACTGGAGAAACACTAAGGCCACCTTGCAGCCTCACCTTACCCAGGCCAGAACGCTGACTGATGCAAAAAACATGAGTCAGTAGTAAACCAGAGCGTTGAATACATTAATCAAAATGATCACCATTGCAAGAGCTGCTAAGAACAAAGAAAACAAATCCAAGGAAAGTTAACACTAGAAACCATTTGCAAGGCTCCGTGAATCAGCTAATGAAATAACTGTCAATTGTAGACACGAAGCTTTTGTGCTTTCACACAATTTAAATATAAAGTAATTTGCATTCAGGAATCCAAGTCTCCCTGAAAAAAAAGATTAACAATAGGATTCACTTTCTTTCCACAACCTTTTTTCTCTCTCCCTTCCCCCCAGGGGTGGCTCTGATAAGGTCACCTTATTAATGCAGATCTCTGTTTTTCAGAAAGCAGCCAGGAGTTTAACTGTTTCACTGTGAAATGATCTATGAGACGAGAACAGTCCATTTTTTATCCTTGATTGATCATTTCAGCATGTATAACAGCAAATCCTAAGGGACACCACTCAAATCCCTGCTTCAGAATGACCTAGAGACTCAACGCTAAAAAGTGTTGCGCTCCACTACACAATCCTTCATTGTTTTTTCTTAACTTAGTATTTTCCACAGAACATAATAAAGACGCCTTGCATCATTACAGTTCTCTGTTGAAAAAACATCTTGTAAATAAGCAAAAAGTTTTAACAGCTGCAAGTTGGGCATTGTTACAGCCAGCAGAGGAACTGAGGCATTGAGTACTTAATACCTTTTCTCGGGACACAAAGGCAGGAGCAGGTCTGTGATCTCAATTCAGGTGTCACAGCTGCTCATTTCCTTCCCTGGCCACCAGACCCCTCTTTCCCTGCTCTTAATACCCTCTTGATGGCAACTGCCTAGTGCCAACATCAGAGGCTGTGGCTCCTGTATGATGAGTTGAAAATAAAGCTATTCCCTCCTTTGTTTTAATTTATTTACTGTGTATAAACTTTGTTTCAACTCCATTGTTGGGTTATTCTTTTCGATTCTGTGCACTTTGAGCCAACTAAACTTCATTCTGCTTTTTTTGATGACTTTTTGTTGACGTGTACAGGGTCCTTAAATAAATCATTATGAATATAAATAGCAATGGCTGGATTACAAAGGATTCTGGAACACTTGTGATAGTAAATTAGCAGGCAGGCAAACCTACGGCTGCCAGCAGCTGATGTAATATTTTATGGTTGTTTTCTAGATTGCGTAAGGGAGAATTGTTGTCCTTTGAACTTTCTTTCAATATGTCAAACGGTTCAACAACTTGATGCTCACACAGAGTTCACAGAGAAATGCCTGGTGGAATTTACAGGCAAAGGTTCTCTATGCTTGTACATCTGAAATATCATATACACAGACCAGGGGAGACACAAGTCTGAGACACAAACAGGAGTTAGAATTCAGGAAAGAAACCACGGGGACAACTCTCTATTGTCAAGAGTATTTCTAAACAGATGGACATCATACCCACAGAAAGAGCTAGCACATCAAGAAACATTCGACACAACTTTCCCCCTTTTTTCTTCCTATCCTTTCTTCATAAGTACTAAACTCAAACAGACTGTTGTATAATGATAGTCAATTTATAAATTGTTGGAATCAATTGGTGGAGCAACATTAATTACAGAGACTCTGTATGGGCCACAGGCGTCTTTACATGCCTTTATAAAGTGCTGATGCATTCCCTATCTAAAAGGGATTACAATCATAGAAGATGATCCTGCAAATGCCTACTATTGAGTGTAGCATTTGCTGTCACGAGTAAGCCCACTGAAGCTACCAGAAACTCACATGGCTGAGACAAAAAGCTCTGATTCACATGTATGACTAACAAAGATACTCAGGCCACAATATTTTCCATCTGACTATGCTTTTGTAGGCTGAGATTTAGAGGGTTGACGCTTTCAGACTTGAGAACCAGCCCAGAACAACAGGCTGGCTGTGAGATGACGCAGGTAAGAATTGCAAGAACAGGTAGTGGTTCCCCTCAGAAATAAGCTTAAAGAGGGAAAACAGTATTTGGAAAGCTGTATCAAGAAAGCATCAGGTAGTTATGTTATGATGACGATGATGAAGTTGAGATGGAAGGACTATACAAAGTAGAAGGGATACAGGAGATAATAGCAGAGATGCACTGAAGACAAGATTTGGATTAGGTGGGACTTAGCAGGGACAGAAGGCTCAGCGCTAATATAGAAAAGACAGGGAAGCAGTAAAAGGATTCAAAGAGCAAGAGGTTTAGTTGTGAGCAGCAGGAGAAGGGACTCTTAGCCAAGCTGTTGCACTTTGGTAGTAGCTGTTGGTCCTAAGCAGGATACATACGGTAACGTCCAGAAAAAGTCTCATAAAACTCCCTGATTAGAGAAAAGACAGTCTGCTAGGCTGGTTTCTGATCTGTGTTCCTGTTTCAGCAAGTGAGTAAGTAGCGTAAGTCATGCAATGAAGCGACCTTACAAATACCATATTAAGTAGCTCATGTAGTGCACACCCTGAGATGAAATGCCTTTGAATTGAAAGGAATATGCTATTCTCTGGTACAACAACATGTAACTGCCTTTTACTTCTCTCATTTTTAGAAACTGATTTTAGTCTTTGGGAACAATGAGTGGCACAGATTGTGGATATTTTGCCTAAGGTGTGGTAATTCATTAATTGAATGTTACTTAACAAATTTGCATAGCTTCAGAAAGCACACTGTAGTAAATTATTTGCAGGTTATCACTGATGGATACATAAAATCCACTGAAAGCATGAACTGTCATTCAGCAATAGCATGGCCTAAATATTTATTACCTTTTATTTACGTTGTGTCTATTCTATTTCATGGACAGGTAAGAATTCTAAAACACATTAAAAAATCATTTGCAGTGATAAACATCCCCAGTCAAGCTCTTTTCATCCCTGCCCAAAACAAAGCAATTCTTTTTCCACATATGCCCCTGTATCAGTAAAGACCTGAGTTTAGGGAGAGTCCTCCCTACAATCTCTGAGTATTATCTGACTCATATTCTTACACATGCAATAAAAGTCTCCCTAAAAAGTCATCCCTATCATGCAACAATCTGGGGACAGAATAAAGCTAGAAAGCGAGGTTATTGTAACAATTATTAGCTTTGGTGTAGAGCATTATAAGGTCAAATTTCTGGTTGCTAGTCTGGGTGACTATTTTTACAGCGCAGTGTAACAGAGAAAGGGGCTGATGACTATTCTAAGGTTTGTGTTAAGGCTCTTGGTATGCCCAGTGTGAACGAGAGCCTTCCCAACAGCACGACACCACACTGAGCTGCCTTTGCCTTAGTTTTCCAGAATAAATTACTGCCTGTTGAACATTAAAGATATACTTTCAATAGCATGCTATGTAAATATTAGCTACATTATTCTGAAAATCTTGTATTTCCCAAAGTGATTTTTTTTTTTAAAGGTTATTAGTACATTACTGAGAGAAATGGGTCTTTGGGGTTACGGAGTCTATGCACAGCAACTTTTAGATGAAACACCACACAGAAGTATGGCTAGCAAAGATGTAAAAACAAAGAAAAGAGAAAAATATTTTTAAATTACTTCAAAATACAACTTGAAGTCACAAAGATGTGCCTATTAAGAGAAGAATATACATGTGTGTTCAAAATTTTTTTAAAGAATAAACTAAATGAAAAAGAAGGGGATTAAATGAGATCTTAAGTTGGCTCAAGATAGTTGCAACAATGCAAGCTAAAGGGTTTTTACTGTTCCCCTCTTTGCAGCAACACTAACTTGCATAGACATGGGGACGATGGCTACAAACCAGGAATGGCAATAAGTCAAAATACAGCTAGGCAACAAATGTGGAGTGCTCACAGCAAGCCTGTATCATGAAATATAAAGTACTACTGCAGAGACCAGGGAGGTGGAATGGTTGCACTTCTAACAAAATACATAACTTGTTCACATTTCTATCATTGGCTTGGGTTTTTGGTTTTGTTTGTAATCTGCATGCGATATCCTGAGTTGAGCCTGGGTTTCACTGAAGTAAATCAACTAATTTTTTTAATGACCTTCACCTGCTGCTTATATACGAATCTCTTAGGTCCATAAGGGATTTGGGGATACAGGAAAACAATAAAAACAAACCAAATAAAAAAAACAAGCCGAACTGGATTAAAATAAATAAACCTATGTATGCTGTCACGAATTATTGACAACTTTTAAAATTATTACATTTGAATTTAAACTGACAAGTCTGCATGTACTGCACTAAAGCAGTTTAAAGCTAATACAGTAATTTAAGGGCTCAACTCCCTCCTTAACATATAACTATAGTGTTTTGATTCGTTGAAACTTGGGCAATTAGTAATGATACATTTGCTGTCAGGTCTTAAGCAGCAACAATCACAAATACTGTACACATGCCACTAGATTTATTTGTGAAAGTGCACGCTTTTTACATCTGAGTAAAAATGGATTTTGTAAACTGATTGAGATTAATTAAAGGTATAACTCAGGGAAGGAAAAAAATGACTCACTGCACATTTATTTGCAGATCATTTTTCACTGGGCTGTTTGCAGTTCTAACAAAGAGAAGCTACTGACATAGCATTGCAAACATTTCTGCTTTCACATCAGGGGAGAGGGATTTTTTTTCTCAGTTTTCTTTACTTTGGCTGTCTGGAAGGTAGGTATCCAGTCCATGAGGTTCCTACTGAGGCACCAGGGCAAAATGTACATTTCTGGGGAGAAACTGATCTTACCTACTTTAGGAAAGAGTAAGCTGCTCTCTGGAAGGTCTGAGAAAATACTCTCTGTATGAAATTTCTCAGAAGTCAAATACAGAAGAGCTTAAAATATGTATTTTTAAACTTCCATATTTGCTTACACATTTTTTTAATGCATGTGTCTATAAACACCAAAGAAGAAAAAGAAATTAAGTAAATTATATGGACTTCAGCAAGGGGTCTGAAGCTGAAGTGTCCCAGTGCAAGCTCATGGGTTTAGCTAGTTCCTAAGCAGGTTTTTGTGCAATTGAAGTTTTTATTGTAATTTAAAACAAAACGAGAAACCAAAACCCAACATATTTGTATTTCAGATAACTCTGGTATTGTAAATTGATACCCCAGGAGGTGGCTGAAGAAACCAGTTTACCCCATGCAGATCTGTCCCGTATCATTACTCTGGTACAGCACAGTGCAGCTGGTGAGCATTGGGCAGGATCCAACCCTTGAACCCCAGATGTCCCTAGGGAGGTGTGAAGTGAGTACCAAACCAACAAAAACATGACTGGTTCTCTTATTATCCAGTGTGAAACCCAGCAGAGATACTAAGGCTTAACATGATACTGCAAAACATCAAAATTACCGGTTGTGTCCAGACCTAAGAACAAAATATTATTTAATTATTGGGCAAAAACTTTAATGTTAGAATGAGCAGCTAGGAACAAGGTCAAATGACTTCTTTTAAAATGTGATGTTATCCCAGAAGTTCCTTCAAATGTTTTTACTCAGTGTTTCAAAGAGCTTGTTAACAGGCAGACTTCTCAAAGCTTGTGCCATTGCAATGCACGCCACCACCCCTGCTCAAAGAAGCAAGTCCTCAAAGGCAGCAGGTTCGAACAACAGAAAAGAATGGAAAGTGAAAAGAAATTTCAAGTGAGAACTGCTGTTCATGCTCGGTTATTCTGGTACTTCTCTCCTGGGAACACTCTGCTCCCCGCCAGCATCTGCAGAAAGAGACTCTCGCTACCCTTCAGCCAGGCCAAAAAGGATAATCTATCTCAGTGCCTGTGAAAATCACATAATCCTTTTCCATCAGGATTAATATCCAATGCCACACTAGTCTGATACATACAGGATGAAGTCTGACACTTCTTATTATAAAGGTCACGCGAGGAAACAAGCTCTGCAGTCCCCAATCCAGAACCCACAGCTGACAAATTTCCATTCCCCCCACTATATGCGTTAAAGAGGCAATCTTCATCATCGTCCTTTTTGTTTATTCCAGTGAACAATTTTCACCTGGCAAGCTTAGAGTCTGCATCTGGGTAGGTTTGTTCCAGCTACAGCAATTGTTTAATCAGAGTAAACCTAACAGCAGTAACTCTCCTTCCCTATGCAGTTCAACTGCTGACTGTCCCCCTGCAGAGATACCTGTTGTGATTCTTGCAGGAGAAAAATGACCCATTTTCAGGTGCACACAAAGAAGCATTACAAAATAAAACAAACTACTGCCTGCAGTTCATCACAAGTTACAGAAACCTCATCACCTGAAGAAAATGTGTTATTACATACATGAGAAAAATCATAACTGAAAGTTGGAGGCTCAGTAGTCATAAATTCAGGCACAACCAGTAAGGAAATGTATTTTTCCTTGTTCATTCTTAGTCAACAGTATGTGAACAGCAGTTTGAAAAGCCAGTGAAGCACGTAGGCTTGGAACAACTACAGCACATTCAAGCGACAGAAGGATGGGATCAGGACTTGTTATGTATTCATCTTATTCTACCTTGTTAAAATCTAATCCAACTTGAGCCATCTTCAAGACCTGGAGCAGGCCCAGAAGAGCAAATCAAGCTTTCCAGGATGGCACAGAGCAGGCAGGTCCTGCCATTTGGGATTATTAAAAGATCCCATTTTACATCCTAACCCTGCAGGCAGAAACAAGTCTGCAAGTCACCTTACATGAAGAAGTGGAGNAAGGTGTTGCATCATTAAAACCTAGGCTAGTATTTCTAAGTGTAGGCACACACATTAAGTAATTGGATCTCTATCTTCTTATCTTGAGAAGCCAGGCTGCTGTTACTCCAGATTATATTGCAAATGTTCACCATCTTTGAAACAGTAATGTAAATTTAAAGTTGGTGACTAACCTTTCTGTAGTCTTTAACCGCTCTTTGCACTCCAGGCTGACAAACAGCCAGTATTACTCTGATTACTGAACTCAGAATATCTATCCATACTGGTATTTTGCCACTGTTTGTCACTTTCAGCTTCAACGTTTCATAATTTTTCATTACAGTTCAATATTTCATAAACAGTGTACCTTAGGAAATAATAGCTATACATACATCTGACTGATACTATGGGCATCAGCTTACTAACAGCATTTCATAGATACCAAACAATTCATAATAAATGACAGAATAAGTTATCCAGACTGAGTATCTTGTTCCTCCCCCTTCATCATTTTCAGGGACTCTGTCATTGGTATCAAGCTGAAAAGACCACAAAAATATTGTTGGACAGGATTAAAATTCAGAATGAGCATGACAAATTGGAGAAAGAGCCTGATGAAAAAATGGTGACAGATCAATAAGGACAAGGTTATATTTAAGGAATAACTAACTGAACAAATACAGACTAGAAGATGAGAGAGAGATTTTGTAAGAAAAACTGTGGTGTATTTTAAATCAGAAACTCAACACAAGTCATCAGCATCAAACTTTACAAATGAGGCAAATATTAAATGTGGGATTTCATCTGCCCACTCTGTTCGGCATTTATAAGGCCTTAGTTGGAGCAGTGAAGTGTTCTGCCGGGAGCCCGGGAGAGAGCAAGGAATTTTACAGAGATGATACACAGTGAATGGCTGGAAGGAGTGAGATTGTTCGGTCTCAAGAAAGGCAAACTTCAGATGTTTAAAAGTCTGCTGTGAAAAAGGAAAGGAATGATTTATTCTCTGTAGTGGAGAGGGCACAAGCAATGGACTTCTTTATTTCAGCAAGGTTAATTTAGTTTAGACATCAGTGGACTGCTTGGACCTGAGAAGGCAGGATACCATGGCTACTTGCTACAAAGAATGAGGAATCTCTGCTCCTCAAAGTTAGAGAAAAAACCCTCAAGCATGGTACAGGTTTCCCTGGCTTGGGTTGGGTATTGGACCAGGTGACAACTTTAGGAATCTCCTGGGCTGACTGTCAGTGACTTTGTGGCATGACCACTGCGGGTGCTAACATGAAGCAAGCAAATTACAGTTAACGGTCCCCCTTTTCTGGTCCTGCAAAACCCAAGAATTACACTGTGTATTCCTGAGTGCATCTGAACCCAGGCACCTGGCATTTTAGAGGAGACCAGAAGTAAAATGGTGAGATGTTTTCTCCCATATTTTGCCTCCAGCAAACCCAAATACAGCCCTGTGCTGCATGACCATGCACATCCTGCAGCATAGGAGAATCTTGTCACATAACCATTGGGCAGAGAAATCATACAGGCTCCTTCAGACACTGCTGGGATTTAAAGGTGGCAGACTTAAAGACACTGCATAGCAATGCAGTCATGCCAGTCACCAGCTGGGACACATCTTCCTGGGCTCGCTCCCATAGATAGGGTGGGAAGTACAGGTGTAGCTCATAAGAAAGAAGCTTCTCCAGCAGGAGTAAATATGAGGAATAGAAGCATCTGGACTGAAGCAATAAGTTGATGGCAGGTGTGTCAAATACTCCTGTTATTTAGTCAACAACAATCCAACTCAATATATTTGCTGTGAAGGAGGCAGAGAAAAACTGGAAATAATAAAATGAACCCTGGAGGGGGTGGAAAAAAGATCCTTTTTAATGTTTGTTGTGACCCATATTTTTAAGCATTTATTCACATTGACTTTTCAAAGGACAGAAATACACATAATTTGCACTTTGGGATAAGTTGAAGGTGTCCATGCAATTTCATGGATGGCAGAATACCAATTTTGTTTAAATGATAGAGTCCCACCACGTCTCTTATTTAAATGACCTGAAAATAAGAGATATGAAGGCATAAGTAAGAACAGAAAATGAACCTAAATATATAAAACTAGTGCATTCAGTGATATTTCCCAGTGTATATTTCGATGTGAGTACCAAGCCCATTCTCGGAGATTGTTATCCCTCACATTAGCCCTCTTCAGAGCAGTCATCCTCATCACAAGCAATACAGAGTTCTGCTGGATATATACAGAATAACCAGTCACTTACGGTAAAAACCCTGACTCACTAACAAAGCCAGCAGAGGGAAGTTTTGTTCAGAAAAAACACATTGTAATTTGTTGGAAGAGCAATATAGTCCTTCTGTGGGACCTATGATACAATAAAAGCAGCAGAAGCTGGATACCATCCAGGATTCCCATAGCATTTCAAAAGTTGGCCTTGCAAGTATTTTATTTCCAAGTCAGAACAAACAAATAAGAAAAAAAAAATCAAAATGTTGAGGTGTCCTGAGGGCAATAATACCAGAATTTGTTTTCAAAACCAGGAACATTTAGGTTTTATATCATCAAAAAATATTTTGAAACTTAGTGTAATTCCATGTTTTGTCTCAACTTCATCAAGTCAACTTTTTTTAATCTACTATAACTTCTCTTCCCCTATCCATTTGCTTTGTCTTTTACACAGTTTCCCCCAGATGCTGGTACTTTCTTTCTCGCTTCTCCTTAGCCTTTCTCCATTCCTCAGAGAAGCAGATGTTAGTAAGTTTTAATGAAATTTTCCCTACTGTCTCTCCTAGTAACTATCGTGAAAACAACTGTCCATCTCAAGTGGCACAAAGCCTTCAAAAATCAATGTTCTTGGCCTCGATTTTGCCTACTTACTGTCTCCTAACTTTTGCTCTCACACTTCTGTCAAAAAGCCTTGACTGGTTATTAGGTAACATCTGACTTCTGAATGAAGTTTCTTGACATCAAAATCAAATTAGGATGTTTGACTCCCAAGAACAACATCTTATATGCTGCTCTCACCCAAGAAGTCGACTGTCTTCCTGGTCTTTGAGACCCCATGCACATCTGTCAGTCAGCTTCTTTCCTGCCCTTAATCTGAGCATGAAACTCTATCCACACATTCTGTGTGCAAATAACTTCTTAATAATACTGTTCTAAGAAAGTACATCAGTATTAGTCCCCACAAATACCTGATGAAGACAAACATCTTTTAAAAATTCGGAGTGAGTGAAGTTTAACCTCTTCTGCTCTTCTGCTTGGCCATTTAATCACCATCAAGTTCTCTGGAATTGTGTATCTTAATCAATTTATTATTCTCATGTCTATCCCTGTTTCCATATGTGTTATCCAGAACATTTTCAATAGGTAACTTGTTCCATCTCTGCAGCAGATCATTCTATGGTGTGGGAAGTGGAATCCCATTTTCAGATTTGATCATTTCATGCACAATACCTTTCTGGGTGACAAAGGGACCAAACCTGTGCGAGCTGTGACTCAGGGTACGTAAGACTCAGAAGGCTGTGCCTCGCTCATGGACCAGGAGGCTGCAGTAAGCAGCTTTCAGGTGAATGAATCAGCGGTTCATTTGTCCCTGCACGTTCTTTATTCACTGTGTAAGCGTTTAATAAAAGCTTTAAAGTAGCACTTTTATTTTGCCTAATTCTTTTTAATTTTCCTTCACTTTAATTAGCTGCATATAGTTCAAACAAAATAAAGTATTAGGTTTGTGCTTTCCTCTGGGCCAAGTCATAGTGCTTCCAGGAAGCATTAAGGTACACATGGGTCCAGCAATGTAAACTTACTTGTAATATTAAAAGGACTATTTAAAAAGAGCAGTAAGTGTTGATTTCCTTTCCAGATTTGTCACAGTTCAAATGCTCAAAGCGAGTAAATACTGTATTTCATTACAGACATATTATTCTGACATTTGTTCAAATAATGTGCTTTGTTTTGTATGACCTTAAGAAAAACAAGTGCCTTACTTCAAGAGCAGAATATGCCCCTTTGACTTTTAAAGAGCGGCAGATTTCAACATGGTTCAGTACTAAGGCATCTTTGCACAGTTCTACTGTAATTAGTTTTCCTGGTTTTGGGGGTCTGTTTGAGACTTCTTAGTTTATTAGAACTATGTCATCTCAGTAAGCTGAGAAATAGTCACTCTGGTCACATTGGAAGGAAAAATATGTTAAGAAATGAACGGTAGCATTTTCAAGTGTTCATTCTGCTTATTGAACAATTGAATGCATTCGCTAGAGCCGCCCTAACAATGCCACAGAGCCTTTCTGCAGCACTGAAATACCTGTCTGCTCTTGGGGTGGGTAGGTGTGTAAATTTTAGAAGACTTCTAAAAATGTACATGGGTAATTCTGAGCAAACAAGGACAACAGAAACATTCTGTTAGGACTGCATGACAAGCACAGAAGAAATTTCACTGAACTGACATCTTTACCTTCTCTAATTGCTCTGAGGGTAAAAAAAATCTAGCGTTGAATATTCATGTATAACTGAGAAATCAAATTCTATGTGTACCAATCCCTATTTCTCTGCGTTTGCTTTCCCAAATTTCTTGTTAAAAGGGTAGCATGCCTTGACTTTGTCCCTGTCACCGAATACAGTCATTGTAGCTCTTACACAAAGCCACGATTCTGCAGGAATACTCCCTATCCCCAAGTCAGGCTGTCCTCTTTAAAACAAACCAAACAAAGCAGCCTACAACCCCGGTGAACCGCTTAGTCATATTGAAGCACTACAAACCCACCCAACAGTAACATCCATCACGTTATAAATATCCCATTCCCATTCTCTAGCAGATGGAGCACAGCACTTGCTTCACTAATCAGCAGAATATAATTCACCTAAACTCTCAAACCAAGTACATTCTTGCAAGAGGAAATTACTCAAATTCACCTAGTGTTTTTCTGAAGAAATACAAACCGCAGAGGGAAGCGTATGCCTTTGCTGACAAAAGCTCAAAGGAAAATACTGAAAATTAGTGAAAGACAATAAAGAGAAAGCCCCATATGTTGTGGGGGAAATGAAGAATAAACTGTCATACTTACTGGCTTATCAAAATATAGATTTAATTTACTTCAGGAATTGAGGCATTTTCTGTATTTTAGTTTAAACAGCAGACAGAAAGTACTGTTAGGCAGATTTCCGAACTATTTAAGCATAAAACTTTTACTTCCAAAAAATGATAAACCTACCAAGCATTAGAAAAGGAGCTGTAGTTCACACTAAAATATCTATTTGTATTTTCTGACTGTTCACATACTGTTAGAATATGCAGCAAGCATAGGTTGGGAGCAAGAAAGGAAAGTGGGGAAATGTTGTAAATAAATTTAAAATATCCAATCCATCAATATTGCTGATTTGGAAACAGAATGAAAGGCTAAACCAGCAAGATCAAAACTGTGAACACAGATTGCTAAATCTCAAAAAAAGATTTCATGTGGAAGCTTCTTTCCCGTTTCAGCCCAATTTTCAACTTTTCAATGATAGACTTTGGCAGAAAAGTGTGGTAACAGTTTTTTTTCTTTCTTCCCTGGATTCTCACATTTCTGTACCAGGTCACATCGACAGGCAGTCTCAGATGTTCAAGAGAGTAGTGAGCGTCTTAGTTCCTCTCACCACGATCAGCAACCGGTATTTTGAAATCTCATGACTCGGGTTTCATGACCCTAGTGCACAGGGAAGCCATCTAATAGGGATAATTAAAACAGAAGTTTCTGCTCTGCTTTACACAAAATGAGACAGATCGAGAACGCTGCTCCCTGCAGGTATTGTTCCATATCATCTGGTCATCCTGTGTCTGGTAAGACAAATGAATTTCTAGTAAAAATCATCAACTGTGAGAGCATCAAAAATTTCTGCAAGTAGAATATTCCTAGAAGCACAGAGATTGCTTTTGACCTTGAAAGGAACTATCGAGAGCAAAATTACATAAAATTCTGAAATCAGGAAAGAGCCTGATTTGATTAAGCCGTACATCTGTGTAACTGGAGACTTTACAAAATCAGCATTGTAATATGTATGCGTGCACAAAGGGCTCAGTGGAAGCCTGCAGCACGTGATACTTGGGAAGCTAAGGTAATTCCACCTAGAGGTGCGCTCAAGGCCAATTTACAGCACTGTGTAAAGGTCATATTCTATTTAACTGAAAATATGGTATGAACAGAGTTACTTTGCCTTATGCAAGGACCTTCTGAGCAATGCAATCTGCTTCTCCTCCAGTATTCGAATGAAAATGCCATCCTACCTGCTGGCTTATTATCTTACTGGGACTAAGAAATTAAACTGGACTTCCTATACAGCTGGTGTGCATGTGCACATACACCTTTACCTGAATTTAAACTTTTTTGTAAAACTAACATGGAACTTTGGTTTGCCTGTTTGACCAACAATTTCTGTAACAACAGCGTTCTGTTTTCCTGTTTATCTAATCTTGATACAAATAATTAAAAAAAAAAAAAACAATACCTAACCTGAAGCTTAAAAAGAACCAATTATTCACAGACAGACTACTGGGCAAATTTGAACCATGGGAAACCTTTAAACTTTTGAAATGAGAGTGGGCTGAATCCTGCTCCAGGTAGACCGCAGCCAGCTGCCACCCTTGCAAACACTGCTGGGATAAACTGCCCACCAGACTGGAAATGGCATTGGAAGAGCTGGAGGGTGAGACAAAAAGAGAGAGAAGGGATTTTACAAGGCTTAGGTGGGAAAGAAAGGCCACGCTGGTGCTGGGGAAAGACCAGGAGAAAATTTCGAAAAGGTTTCTCTTTGCATATGAGCCATAATGAGCTGGGTGTAAAGCTAAAGGGCCAAATTATGTATTTTGAAAGAGTTCTAAATGAAGGAACATATGCGTTAACATATTTCAAGTGATATGTTTTAAAAACATTATCAAGCTTTTATGCACATGTTGCATCATTCAGCTCCTAAATTTTGCTGCGAGATCTGTGGGAAGAGATAGCCTGCTTGCTTTGATTCTCAGCCTTCATTCTGTGTGCTGCCTGAACACATTCCCAAATGTGCTTTGAGAACAGAATTAACCCCTGATGGGCAGTCACACAACACATTCGCGAGGTATCTGCGAGCTCAGTAAACAAAGTTATCTGTGACTGGTTACTTCATCACCAAGTGAATCAGAAATACTTGAACTGCAGTCAGTGAAACTGCGCTAATGAAAGGCCCAGGCTGGACTCAAAGACAGTTGCACAGGTGTCATTTTGCCTAACAGCTATAGAGGTATATTAAGAAATAACATATGTGCACAATAATGTTTTAAGGTGTTTTATATTTATTTTCCAACCTCCTTATATGCTTTGAAAATACCCCAGAGATCTGAAAGCACAAAGGCTGGTGAATGTTTGCCCAGTCGCGATGTGCAGCTCATTTTTGCTTGGTGTATCCTCAGCCAAACTGCACAAATGCAGGAGGCATTCCCCTACAAAAAAATTTCTGAAGCTGATCCTAAAGAACATTGACACACACAACTGGTATTCATATTGAGCATTTCAGCATCAATTATGGAGATCAAGGGGTTTTTTGATGAAACAACTTCAGGGGTTTGACAGGTATTTACTGCACAAGTCAAATAAAAGACATCTGAGAACTGCAAGAGCACAAACACGCAATGACAGCAGGGCAGGGCGCAGGAATTGGCAACAAAACCTCCCAGTAATTACCAAAATTATCATTAGGGATTTAAAGATAGAAATAACTGTAAAACAAAGCCGTGCTCTAGTTTGCATGCGAGCCTCACTTTGTCTTTAAATGGACATTTGAAATAGAAAATCTAATTTGCTTGAAGGTAGGTACAAGAAACCTGAAGCTCATGTGTAGTGAATAGGTTCAAACAGAGAAGTTGTGGTTACAGCAACAGGCAATGGATATTTTATGTTAGCAGTTGTCACAACACCACACGATTTTCTGTGCTAGGGAAGAATGGTGTGACAACTGAAAACAGGAAGAGAGGTGGCAATAAGGTTAAGACATGATCAATACTATGGAGAAAAGGATTCTGGCTTCTGTCCCAGTAATTGCTTTACTAGCATTGTAGAAGTAGAATAGGGATCTTATTTGCCATCTTCATTTTCTTAAGATTTTTTTTTTCTTATGAGTAGGATGTTTAAGCTGGTATGTGGGTGGAAGTAAGAACTCATGAAAATAAACATGAAGCAAACTGAGTACCACACAGGTCTGATATATTGTGGTTTGATCCTATGCAGCAAAAACTGCTGGAGCCTACAAGGAGAAGTAACACCGCGCACAGCCCTGTTCACCCACCCCTCTCAGCAGCGGTGACTGGCATTGCTAGGGGCAGGATTTTTCCTCATCATACGGGGTAAACTTCCCCTCTTTGGGGAGGACCCATTTTCACCATAGTCCCAAACAGGTCCCGAACGTCTTTCCCATTCGGCTGCCCAGAAGATGCAGAGATGCTTATTAAACACATATACCTGTACTCAAAAAACAATTTACAGGGAAGTTTTAGCAGCCAGCTGAAGGCCTTGTGGGTTCTTCAACAGACTTACAGTGGACTACACAACAAGTACTGCATTTTAATTGCAATGATGTATCATTATTTATTGCTTCTGGGTACTGGTATCCAGTCATCAGGAACAACACCTACAAGCTCCAGCTTAACACCTGGTTTATGAATCTGTTTGCTGCTGGATTGAGAACGTTCCTCTAGCATGCTGTCATCAACGTCTAAGTGCTACAATATCACACACTAAATCTGCCATTCATTACACAACTCGACTGCTTTCCTTCTTCCTAGCAAGAAGCACCAACCCGCCTTAGAAGACATTATAAACTTTGCTCTTCATCATAAAACTCCAAAGCGTTTGTCAATCAGGTGCCTGAATAGTTCCCAGCAGCTAAAATTACAACTGTGACAGTATTACTGGTTAATTGTCTACCCATTGATAGAATCTCTTCTTATAGTTATATATGCACTCTCTTTAGGAAGCAGCCAGTTTCAGTAAAACATCATTAATATAATTAATATATTTCATTACCTTTGTTCTGCCTCAGTTATTTTTCAATAAAAAAGCTGAAGAATTTCAATAACTAGGGGAAGAAATAATGTCAACTTGAATACAGAATTTCTTCATTATGATTCCTGAATTTGATTTCCAGCACAGAAGTAAAATGTATTTGTCAGGATAATGGCAAAAGGGAAACAATAGGAAGCCTTTGTTATTTTAAATAGTGAAGTTGTTACACAATATGATGGACTTCTTCTGTTGTACCTTAATGGATAGTAACACAATCAATAAATGGCTGTAACAATTTCGTTCTGCTTCACCTACTGTAATTGAAAAATAACTCAAGCAGAACTTTGGAGTCGTTTGTGATGTATATTTTTTCTTCTGCCCCCTTTTTTTTTGATTAAGATACAGATTACGCTGTGGTGATTGGAGTAGGTGTAATTGTTATTATAAACACCTTTCAACAAGCTGTTTTACCCTGAGAACAATCCTGCAAGTCTACAATACAAGGAATGAAATCAAGGGGAAAAAACACGGATCTGAGTGGCACGAACAAGAGTGTCATTGGTAGAGAGAGGAAATAGGAAGGAATGAGGTCCTGACATTCACTGCCTAGGACTGTTCAAGCAAGAATGGGCACCAATTCCTCTGGCAGACGTTGACTAACAGAAAGCTATTGGACTAAAATCTATCAGTTTTGCTTGTGAAAATCTGAAGTAACCCTAGTAATTCCAGACAGATTATTTTTTATTTATACATGCATGAGGGAGAAACTGTTTCAGTTGTATTTTTTCCCAGTTGCAGTATTAAGATACAAGTGCTGCAATCATATCCAATTAATTGTGTATAAGCAGAGCTTCTGTAATAGAATTCAAAGTGATGATGCAGTAATCATAAAAAGAAGCACTACAAGCTACGGAAATTTGGAATGGAAGTTATATTTAAAGGGAGATATGGAAACAAAAACTATTTGGCCCACCACATATTCTTTAAGTACATAGGAAAGATTAAAAAAATAATAAAAAGATTTTATCTTTTTTAAAAAGTGTAAAGCAACTTGGCAGTACAAGCACATCAAAGTTGCAAAGTAGGAGCTCCGAACTCTTCTCCCTGGTACAACAGACATGACAAAACGTGTCTAAAAACCATCTTGTCATGGGTTACACTGGGTTGCTAATACTGGTGAGAGGAGGGAAGAGGTTCCATTTACTCTCTTCATTAGTAGGTACTGTGGGTTTTTTTATAAATATACACTGCTGATTTGTATTTCATACTGAAGAAAATAAGGCTAAAGGAATATTTCCCAAGCTTGGAGCAGATGGATATGGGAGAATTTTGCATTCCTACAGAATTTTTTTTCCACCACCAGTCTAAAAGTTCTGCCCTCTACAAACGAGGTCTCCTGTTACTACGAAGAGCACGTTTTGTTGTGCGGAGAAGCTGTCACTGTGAACCTCTTACCAGGTGAGGGGAGGCCTCATCAGGGAAATGTTTGAATTTAATAGTTTCCGGGTACAACCCTACATTTGATGGTCGGAAGCTTTGTTCAGAAGAAACAATAGTGACAGTTGTTCTATTTTAGTATTTCACACAGCAGCAGTCAGTCATGTAAGGTGTTCAAAGGTAGAATGATTTGCTGTATTGTGAACTAAATGCAACTAATGAGCAAGTCTGAGGTGAAGTAGCCAATGAAAATACTTGGGTTATATAGTAATAAATCAGAACATTAAAAAATTACGAAGTTGTCAGCTGTTAACTGATATAGTTAACTCCTATAGTAGACTTTCAGATTTAAATTCCAAAGAAAACTCAAATGTTTTCTGTCAAATTTGTCAAGCATCAATGCTGTTTGTTTATACAGTTAGCATTTTTTTCAAACACACATTTCAAAGCACCATTTTTTCCCCCTCCTATTTAAAGAATAGTTGGGGAAAAATAATCCACTTAGAAAAACCCTTCCAACTTAAAGTCTTCTTTTCGGGCACTTCAGTCCACAGCAGTCTCGTTTTCTGTGTTCCCTTAGTGCTCACTTCCCTCTAATTAGAGCCAAGAGAACAGATCACAGCAAGTAACTTACTCAACAAATTTAGCTTCCTTTCTGCTCTCCAAATGTCTGCAAGCAGATTGCAATTTCCTCAAAATTGTTCATTATTCAAATTTACTGTATATATTTTTTCTCCCTCTGAGTATTTCTCTATGGATTGATCAAGAGCAGTTTGCTTTAAGTATTCTGTATTCAGAATCCCAGCTGCCTTCAGTAATTGTGATTAAATATAGAAGTCATGTGATATCACTCCTGCTTCTAAAATGCAAAAGCATAACTCTTTTTTAGACCCCAATTTGGCAAAGAACTTAAGCATGTGCCTAAAATTAAGCCTAAACGCTCTGCACCACAGAGATGAGACTACTTACCTCATTAAAGTTTAACACGCTTTTAAGCACTTTCCTGGATTCAAGCCAAACAATATCTCCTCCCACCAAACAACACAAGGAATTTTACTAATTTACTTGGATGATTTATTCCCCTAGCTCCAATCTTTTACAAAACATTTAATATATAGGGCACTGCTAAGTTCATGACTTGCCTTCACTGAGTCTCTCTCCCAGCCACATATGTTCTCAGTTACAATGATCTTCCCAGTTTGGGAACTGTTTTAACTAAATACCATTCTTAATTATATGACAAGGCTAAAAATACACTAAATTTAACATTATTATACACAAAGGTATAGTCCATACAAGAATCCAATACCCACCTACTGTTTCAAAGCACATTCAGGTGGACCATCAGAGGGCCCCCCTGCTTAAATCCCACCAGCAGCAACCACTTTAAAAATCAGATGGAAATTATTGCTGTTATAATGGATAGCAAGAGGTCTTGAAGAGGTTACAGAAGAGTCCATTTGATAAAGTTTAACACCTTCACATTGCGAGAGTTCACACATTTCCTCCCATGCATCTACACCAGGAGATCAGTGTGTTCCTAGTGGCCTGAGGTGTGAAGTTTTATCCCATTCCATGGGAAAAAAGTTTTCAACTGCTTAATAGCAGGTAAGACTTATGTAGAAAAAGGGGAAAAAAATAAACCCCCGACAAAACCCCCCAACCTTCTAAAAAGAGAATAAGAGAATTAACAACTGTGGAGACAACAGTTTATTACTATCTTGGTCATAGAATTACCTGTCAATGAAGAGTTTTAGCAGTCATTTACCCAAGCTGTTCATTGGTATGCTTGGGACTATACCCCTAAAAGCTTTCTCTGAAATACTTCAGCAGAAGTTTACTAAAAAGGCTACAGGAACATTATGTTGACAATATATCCACATTAGGACGCATCAAAACATCCCGCATAAAGACGTCATTGTTCATATGGAATAAATATAGGAGTCTTTACTTATAACTAAGTGAAGCATTTGGGATTAGTAGCAAGGTTGTAGCTCATATGTGTTGTGTTCAGCTTAAAGAGGAAAGCCACAAACAGCCCAGTGTACCGCACAGGGTGCAGCCATCCTTACATCCATGACAAGGATGAGGAAACGGCAATTTACAGAGGGCAGGTTGGGACTGCAAGGAATTTTCCAAATCCTGGCCTAATTCTGGGAAAAAGAAATCAAAGCTTTTATCCTAGGTCCCCTACTGATCTAGTATTCTGTAGCTCAACCCATTCTGGCTGAAGAAACCTCTAACTGGAAATTGAGATTAAAACCAAATGTTGTCAATCTAACAGCAGCTCTAGAGCAGTACACACACTTGGAAGACTGAAAGGAAGACTTTGATGTGGAGGCTAGATGCAGATAAGGGAGATTTTCCTATTAAACTTTTTTTCATGACTTGCAATAGCAAAGGATCTCGTAAGAAGGCAGACTAGCTGAATGCTTTGAAGAGCTAGAGACATGATATCTAAGCAATGCCTAACTGGTCCAAAGTATAATCATCAATGTGTTATGTACCCAACACATTTTTTAAAAATCTATATATTCTTGGAGAGGTTTTGTCATAGCTAATGCACCCATGCTGTGTATGACATATACACAGATTTTTCATGCTTTCCTGTTGTTTTTACATACTTACTTGCAAACAAGATCATGCAACGGCCAGTGTACAGTTTGCCAAAATAGCAGCTGATTCTGTCTGACTCAGGGCAAGTTATACACACAGCAGGAGTTCTGAGGGCTTATGCTGGATGTTGTATGGGAAAGAGCTGACTGTGTGTTTTGAAATGGGCTGCATAGTCCATGGCAGGCAATTTTCCTCAAAAGTGCAAGGTTCCACAAAGCAGAAGATATTAGTGAAGCAAAGCATCAAAAATATCTCTGCTTTTTTTCTCATACCTGCTGGTACAACCCAGACATGCCCATCATTCAGCAGATGTTACATCTGGTCTTTCAGGTGCTGTCACTGTGAGCAGGAAGCGCAATGGCCATAGGATTTACTTGGAGGACAGATTACACAGTGACTCAAAATAAAAACTCACTGGCTTAAGGTACATTATGCTGAATGACAAAAAAAACCCCAACTCAGAACAAAACTTTAAGGACAGGTAAACCCTGGAGTCATTCACCTTTTGGTCTTGATGGCAGTGTTCAAACCCTGTTACACAAGACACTTCTCACTGCATGGACCGGTGCCTCCAAGCTTATCATATCCAGCACAAGTTACCTGCAGCTGGCATTTGACGCACGTGGTGATGCTAGCTGGAAAGAGATGTCTCACATCACTGTCTCAGATTCCGAGTTCAAATGAGCAGTAATTTCCAAAGATATTCTTAAATAAACATGCACACACAAAAACGGGACTTGCAAGCTCATTTAAAAACAAATTAGTGCATTCACTGGATGACCAGGAGAGGGTGTCTCCATTGCCTTTCAGCAGTTCTGTGAGCTAAGAGGTACCCAGATACTTCGCAAGTATTGCACTGCTGAAACAGAAATCCTCAGCTGGTGGTAATTTTGATTCTGTCAGTAAGCAAACAGACAGTTTCAAGGTAATTATTTAATGGGGGGGGGGAAAGCTATTGTTAAGTAAATAGGAAAGAGTACATAGACTAACAAAACTCCCATCTCGTAATTACTTTGAAGATCTGGAAGTGGGCAATAATGCTGGGTGTTACTTAGAAGACTGTATTCCACAAGGCACCATCCCTGTAGTGTGAAATGTAGATTCTGATTACGCTGTCAATTCTAATTCAAGCATTTGCTATAGCCTGTATTTCTGGAACTCAAAAATATTTCTGGAACATCCATTTATGTTGCACCTTACATCCCACAGCATCCGAGAACATGAGCCGAAGTGATATATCAACTATATGTAGGGATTGCTTCACCCACCACTGAAATGCAGCAGCTGTTGAACTGCACATGGCAATCCTACAGACCTTTTTACAAGAGGAAACAGCATCAGACTGTATGCAGTGGAAATGGGTTGAGACCAGCCCAAATGTGATTGCTTAAGTTGCGGTCTGGTGCTAGCACACCGAGAAAGTAGCTGAGCACCACTGCTGCATTCCCATTCTCCAGGCTGGTTTAATATTCTGCAGGTAACTTGCAGATTTTAAGGACAGGACCCTGATTTATCTTCCAGTGCCTTTTCATCTCTAACCTATAATTCGTACATATTTGGAAACAGTTTTAATAAAGTGTACATGTCACTTTAAAGCAAGAACTAATGATACAGCAGATTTTATCCTCTGGAAGCCACAATTTCAAAAATGTATTAAATCTTTGGCAGCTAGAGGTCAGACTGCTTTAATTGTACATCATCAAAGAAAGAAAGGACTAATAAATATATTCACACCTGAAAAGGCCACAAAAAAGGGAGAAAATGCAAGTGTGAAGCAGTAAATTTTTTAATGCTTATCAACTGCAGAGAGGTATCCATATAATAGACTTCACAGGACAAATTTATGATTCTGCAAATGTTCCCTTCACTTAAATCAGCATCCCAGTGACTTGATATCTGCAAATCACACTAAAATCCTGATGGGCTGAAATACTAAATGCCACAATGGACCATCTCATGTTCATTCTTCCTGGTAAACAGGGAGGAGGATCTATCATAATGACACTGAGGCCTTTTGAGGAGCCCAAGGTCTGGCAATTATGCATATGAGGCTGAGTGTTTAAGTCCAATAATGGGGCTTTAGTGATGGATGGAACATCCCTTCCTGTACGTCTAAGATGCTTGTGATAGCTGAATTGTCCCCAAGTGGCACCCATAAATTTTGGCCGTTCAGAAAAGCCCACATATTGTGTAGGTATCACCCAAAGCCCTCATTAGTTAGACTGTGACCTTTGCTGCGTGACTATAAGGCAAAAGCCTAGAAAAGGCCTATGTTCGATTAGCACTGCAATTTGTTCATTATCTCCTGACAGGAATTTGCAAGTGTCAAAGACAATTCTGTTATGAAAAGGTCAAGATCTGAACAACGGGGGGAGAGGGCATCACTCTCAGAAATTCTGCCCCAGCAGTAGTACCCACCACTTGAATCATTTCTGGGTACCAGCAGCCAGGAGCACGTAAATCATAATTTCACATAATTCATCTTCACAGGAGTTAAATCATTTCAGGATAAAAACGGGTTTTCTGCTTTTTTACTTAAAATTATGGAAATTGTTTCTGACAGCAAATTGCTCCTAATTAATTTACGGTCTCTGCTGGGAAAACGCACTGTACTGTTGATTTCTACCTTCTACAGGCTTAATTACAAAAAAAGCAAAATTTTCCTAAACTATTAACTTCTGTGCTCAGAAATAAGAGTTACGAGAACTGCAAGGGAGGCTGGGTCTGGCATGCAACCAGTCTGAGGTTACACAGCACACTCGCAGACAAATGATCCCCTCCAGTATCACCCCGGTAATATAAGGAGGATTATCGCCATTTTAGAAGACTTGATTTTGTTTCATTTTGGACAAACGTCAAGCTTCTACAATTGCAACATTGGCTGTCACACCATTAAGCTGCCCTATACCTCTGGCATCGCTTCACCATTGCCATGGATGAACTGAGACCTGCTGTGGATGATGGACATCCAATGCTGGGTTAACCTTATGTCTCAGTTCTCCTATCCCCCACCTGAGGCTGTGAGGCAGTTCGCCACACTCTAAATACTTCTGTGATGACAAGCTGTCATGCCACTAATATGGGAAGCGGAAAAAGTGAACTGAGAACTCCAGGTTCCTCAACTTGTGGAAGCCCCATAACAGAGCAAAGTGGACAAGATCGAAATGATGCTAAGCTACAGACTCGCAGTCAAATGAAACGTAGACTGCAGCAATAAAAATTTCATCAGCTCTACCTCACAAGAGGGGTTGTGGAGAAGAGCCCCATTATTAGAGAAAAATGGGCATCAGATCTTTAGGTCTGAGGACTGCAATCAACCAGTAAAAAGGAAAAAACCCAGAAGGATCACAAAATCCTTGTGTTTAAATTAGGACAGTCAGATTGAGAGGTGAATGGTTAAGATCAGGACTAGGCCACTAGTACTTAAGGGGAGAAAACAGAAAAGGAAAGCTCCCTTTTGAGCCAAGTACCAGCTTTCCAGTGTTGACAACCTGCACCCCCTGGACACAACAGAATTGCCCCACTGGAGGTTACAGAGGTCAAAGAGGGACACTGAAATGTCTCCCTATGTGCAAGGATAAAAAATCTCTCCTTTCTGATGTTGTCATTTCTGCCATCTAGCCTCCAGCTGAGCCTCAGTGCCAAATTTCCTCATGGCAGCCCAGAGGCGTAACACCCACTGTTATCCATTCCCCCCTGTTATTTTCTTGAGACACAGTCCATTCAGTTACACTCTTTATTGGAATTCAGAACTTGTAGTTATCTCTTTGGCAGCTGATGATAAAACCTTTGATAGTGCATACTGGCATTGGCAAAATGTCAAAAGACCTACTGTACAAGCACGGAAAATTTGACCCATTTTTGTAATACCACGAGGGTCAGAGTCTTACATTAAATCCAGTGGGAAAGTTTGGCACAAACCCATTTGATCCATAATATTTAATTCTATGAGTCAGATTTACTCAGCTGCTATCATTTTCTAAGATGTCCCTGCTGAATGATTCCCATCACTTGCTGCATGAGAGAAAGTAGCAGCAGATCACAGAAGAATCTAGAAAATGTTGTTCTAATATTTTTTACATCACTCCTTTGCTGACAGCTATGACATTTAAGAGGAGAGAAAGATTGGTGAATGAGGATTCACAGCACTCCTGTTTACCGTCAGGGAAACGGCAGCATAGGCACATAGGGGATGTGCATATTATTAAAGTACAAACAAATACACACAAGCTTGTTACACTTTAAACCTGAGACTACAGGAAAAGGGGCATTGTTGCCATGAGAGCAAACACTTCACATTCTCACAGAGAAAAAAGAGTAGAGTTTAAAAGTATATATCAGCAAATTAAGGCAAAAAATCAAACCCTGTAAGAATTTTTTTTTTTAAAGAAACAAACCAAAACAACCCCCCAAACAGTTAAAAAAAATCCCAACCAAAATCCCACCCCACCCCAAAACTAAGCAATGAAACCACAGAAAGACCAGGTTAAGGCTAAAAGACTTAAAGAGAATTTATACAGGCACATGACAAAGCAGACAAAGCAAACTTAACTCTGCCCTTTTAGTAACAATTTGAAAAAGTCAAAACAAAAAAGGCAAATTGTTACAGATCAGACTATGCAGGATTATTGTGACAAAAAATGCATAAAACCATAAAATACGAATATAACGTTGGTCACCCAGTAATCTCCAGTCTTTCCTTTTATAAACAAACACTCTTCCAACTTGCTTGGCCTAAGGAGAGTGAATGATTTCATTTTGCAGTAGTTGTTTTTCTTAAAAATGTCAACTAGTGATCAATACTGCTTCCTACCCACAAAACATTTAAACATGTACCTCAATTATAATTGTAAATAAAAGTTTATGACGTTTATGAAGACATGTTTGATGTTCTTCACTGTCTCAAGAAGCAGGCAAACACCACAATCAGAAGTCATCTCAGAAAATTATAACCTACACTTACAGTCAGCTGGGGCTGGTACTCCAACTAACTGCTGCCATTAGAGAAAAAGCCTGAACTGCATGACAATAGTACATCGTACAGCAAGTTCTGCCAATTCAGCTTGAAAGGGAGATCTACCGAGTTTGGTGTTTAAGAAGTAAGAAGATAAGAAGTTAATAATTACAGAATGTACCATATCGTGTTGAAGGGACTTAAGGGAATTTCTTGATAAAGGGAAATTTACTGTTACTATGGATAAAATGCAGGATGAGCAAATGATTCACTAAAGATAATAATCTAAAAAGACATCACTGATAGCTAGTGTGCCATCTGATCAGATGGAGAAAACTAAAAATTTAACATGCGGTAGGAGACTTCCACCTCAAAGCAGATCCCCTTCATCCCGAGGGTATTCCCCAGGAGGCATGCATAATTACACTGGGAGTTTTATACTGACAGGCTAAGGTAGTGACACTGGCAGGAACAGTCAACAAAAGCAAACAGCAAGTAAAACTCTTCACTGCTGCAACGCGTGCGATGTGGGACTGACCCGAAGGACATCTGGCAGCTTCAGATGGTGCAGGACATGGCTGCCTGCCATAGAGGGTGAGTAACTGGACAAGAGCATATTGCACCTGCTCTTGGCCTCCTGCTGACTGCCAGTCTCATTCCAGGTGCAAACTGAAGTGCTGGTTATTGACTATGAAGCCCTTGGTGATCTCGCAACTCAACGACCTTGGAACATCAAACAGAATGGCTCGATTTTCCTCTGGTCTTTACATACGGTAAAACTATTGACTTAACTGAACTATTCCTTGGTCACCATCCCAAGTGCCCAGCATCCACAGTGGCAGCCTTTGGCTTCCCGTTGCTGGTGCTGAAGGTCTCTGGATGCAGTGCTCCACCTAACAGTCTCTCCGAACATGAACATCCTCCCCGTGGGTTTCATTTCGTGAGGCATCTTGGGTCTGGCTTTTCTATGACAGCAGTAGTGATTCCCTCAGGAATCTTCTTCAGAAAAATCAAACAATTTTTCATCAAAACTTCGTTTTTACTGGTAAAGCAGATGGTGTTGAGTATGTACTATTTATTTAGAGTTAAGGTTTTGCCTTTCATTTAATGTTGACACCTGAATGCTTCTGTGACAGGCACCTTATAAAGTCTGCAACTATAAAAATGCAGAGGGTAAGGTGGAGCAAAAATATTTAGAGAAATGGAACTGGAAAGAGCAGAAACATACTGCTGTGGCACAGTTTACTGGGTAGAGACCCAGGACAGAGGCCGTGACTCCCACAGCCTATTCCCAAATCTGACACTGAATCACTTCATACAAGTCATGTATCTCTGCCTGTTAATCATAAGAGATGAAAAAACCCTGATTCTTACATAAAGACTGAGATTATAAAGTGACAAGTTACAAAGTATACTGCTAATATTACCACTATTAGCATTTGTGAATAACCAACTTTAACATGAAAAGATTTCCAACAACCCAAATCCCAAGTGTCAAAACAGCAAGTCATTTTACAGACTGAAGAGAGCAACCATCAACTCTTTCTCTTGCTCAAAAGAGAAATAACCGTCAGGCACACAGAATATTCCCCACTTTTCCAAATGCTCTCCCCATGTGAGGCTAGAGGACCTGCTGGCCAGTTATCTCTTTTGGCACTGTTGTTTGGCTCTATGTATGAATGCTTTAAGTCCTGAATTCTAGCGGGAGCGTAAGATTTCACTATTCTGTCCTACAGGTACAGTGGCAGAAGACAGAATTTTGCTTGGTTATTTAACTAAAATATCCTAAAGTGTTAGGCTACCAAATTCACTAACATGGTCAGAATCTTCCAAAGATGCATATTTATTATTTCTTAATAAAAGGAACACTTAACAACAGTTAACATTGGAGAGAAATTATTGAAGTGTATTGCTTGTTGCCAGCACAAGCTCTCCAGGATGTCAGCTTGGCAGAGGTCAGGAATAGCATTCCTACTTGAATTTGTCCTGGCTGTTTCCACATGTTAAGGAAAACCGTACCTCCTTTTTTTTTGCCTGGAGTATGCATGGTTACAGTAACTCTTGAACCTGTTGAACAATTTCAAGCTATTAGACAAAGGGTAGTAATCTGAAAAATAAGCAGTTCCTTCACTTTTTATGAAAACGAGCAGACCATTAAAGGAGAGAGAGACTATTAAAATGTCTTCATAAGGGGAAAATTTGTAGTATGAGCTCACTACTTATTAAAGATCAGAAAATCCGTACTTGCAAGCAAGCATTATTAATCTTTCTGCTAACAGAACTGCTTATTCTAAAGGGGTGCATGGTATTGCTGTGCTTCCAAGATATAAGATGACAAATTCGTTAAATGTCAAAGTAACTGTTTACACATCAGAAATGGAGCAGGCACAGGCACTAATAGGGCTTTTTGTGTGCATTAGTTAAGCTGCTTTCTTTCCAAACACCCGCCCTGCGCAATCAAATTCCTCATGCTTGTTTGTGGGTCAGAAGATAGCACATCTATAGGATGAAGAGTAAATCTTGAGGAAGCAAAGCAGAGCCAGGCAAAATGCAGAGTCTCTGCCAGAAAGCTTTTTACACAGACCTCACATGCCTCTGCTGGAAAAGAGGCAAGAGCTTTGCATCTGGCCAGTGCAGCTGCCAAAGCCACCCCAAGAGTGATAGAGAAAAACATAGAGGAGGAATGCCAAGGGCAGCACAAACATCTCCGCCAGCATGAGAACGTGATGCCAAGTGAAGAGCGCAATTGCATGCCTCCACCTTGAAAATGGCATGCCTGTTTAATAAAGTAAATTTGGATGAAGGAACAACTTGCCTGGGCACATTTTTTACACATTTTTAGACTATGTAAAAAGAATAAGGGACCAAAACACTTGTGTCTGCACCTATAGCAAGCCCAGTGGTATGTGAAAGCTGCCAGCATAACTAAATGAAATCTGCATTGATGCCAACCACAATCCTCAACTGAGCAAAATATTGCAGAGCTTGGCAGCTGAGGTCTCTGATTGCCATTCAAACAGGTGGAGAGGAGTACAAATGAGACCTTAGTATCTGGTGATCCCCGAGCCAAAGAATCAATGTATTGAAATGATAATGCCAAAGATTGCAGAAAACAGTAAAAAGAAGAAAATGGACAAGAGTGAAGCTAAACTAGGACATGAACATCCAGGGTAGGCCACAAAACATTGCATCTCTCAACAACTAAATGGAAAAATCATACTGTATTTCCTATTTGTATTTAGGTCATGGACTTTTTTTAAGGCGTAAAAGCACATTAGTATTAGAATAGCCGCTGGAGCAGATGAAGCACATTAACTCTGCAATTCACTGAAGATACGACATCAATGTTGTCATGTATCCATGTGCAAAATCCCAGATTATTCATTCCTTTGATCCCTCAAAAACAGAAGCCTCAGATGCCTTTGAGAAAATACCCTCATCAATATCGAAGTACTTACAGAGCAGTCTACCACAGTGAGGGAAAGAATTGAAACTGGAAAATGAAACATTTGAACCGCAGCCCTACAGTACTTCTTTTAAAACAAAGGAACATGGGAGGAGTGCAGAGTCCACAGGGAACAGCAATAGATTAGACAACATTTACTTTTGGGTCTGCCAATGCATCACAGCCCAACTTGGTGGTGAATGAAAGTCACGTCCATCTGCAGACTAGTTGCTGGCAGACTAGTTTAGCAAATGCATTTGCGGCACCAGTCCTGTTCCTGGCTGTCGTAATTGACACTAATTAACACCCTTGCTGACAGCCCCAGGGGAAAAGGCCAGGGGCTGAATGGGCATAAAGCCTGGACCGCCCTCTTCCTCCTCTAGCTTTTCTCCTTCAGGGGAGGAGTTGAGGCACACTGGGGTGCAGCTTGGCCTGCCAGGGCCTCCTCGTGTCTGTTCTGGGCGTGAGCACATCAAACTCCACTGATGGAAATTTCTGGCCTACCTGGCTCTCTGCAAATTCATTCACAAATAAGAAAAGAAATACAAGGCATGATTTACAAAGAGAGCCTGGAAAATACATTATAAAGCTAGCAATAATTGTTTGTCAGCATTCAGCATACTCTCTGTTAAAATTCAAAAAAAAACCCAGACCCCAAAAGGCTTATGGATAATAAGCATGGTTTATGTAATGTTATTTCTACTTCTTATGCACAGGAGCATCTTTCTTCTAACACCGTTCTGGAAGTGTTAGGTTACCCTGTCAAATTTTTAAAGTCTGCCACTGAGAAGAAAAGACCAATGCTGTGATAAACTGAAGAAATGTTCTCAGACATTTTTAATGTACCATTTTTTTCAGAAGGTAATGACTTTGGTGTGTCATTGAATAAGGTCTTCACACTCTTAAAGCTGATATCTAGTGTGTAAAAGACTAGAGCCCTTATACAAACAAAGAGTGACCCTGGAAGGTGGACCATATTTATACTAACTAGGAAATGACTGCTACCAAGTGAGAAGTCATACAAACAAATCTGCTAAGCAGAGTAGGATTTCTGGAGTAAATCAGTCTCTTGTTTGGCTTTACTTCAGACTTCTATCAAATAGATTGCCTCCTTAGAGATCATTTACGGAATCAAAACTAAAAAGATGAATGACTAACACAGAATAAAAAAACCCTTTTCATTGTATTCAATCCACTCCCTGATCAAATTTTTTACTGTTTGCCCCATTGCAGGCAAATTAAAAATCCCTTCCTACTGTTCAATAAGAAGTCATAGAAGTTCAAGGGGAGAAGAGAAAAAAGTGCTTCATAAAAGGGAAACCTGTAAAAATAAGTTGCATAGAAGAAACCAAAAAACCTGTAAAAGCCATTGTTGATGATACTTATCGAATCCTTCTTGAAGCAAGATAGATTGATTACTGAGAGTTGCTCAAAACCAAAGCGCTATCATGAGAGGCACAAACTGGCGACCAGCTAGCCTACTGCCTCATTTCCAGCACCAGCTGATGCCAGTCGTTTCCCGAGAAGAAAAATGCATTTGGCAATGGAGCACCACAGTGTGCTGGGCACTCTTTGTATCAAGCCCTGTTGCATGGAATGTGACAACACTTCATGGTTTTCCTTCTCGGCTATACGAAATACAGCATATACAATATTAATTCAAATCAGAAAACTGAAAAAGAACTTAGAATCTTATTTTGCCAAGAGGGGAGACTGTTTCTAGATGCTCAGGAATCCACCTACAACAGGCTAACACCATACATGAGAGGCAACATAAGCAGATATTGCAGAATACCTACTTATATATGTAACATATCTCATGGCAGGTTGAAGCCTTCACTATTGCATGCAACTTTCAAGGCTTGCAGCCACATTGCAGGGTAGCAGTATGTCAGTTCTTTCAAGGCTAGCGAGCTCAAAATTCTGGTATCATTGGTCCTTTCTGATTATTAATAGTCCTTTTACAATGGTAAAATATACTTTAAGGTGAACAACTTCAGCACATGAGCACATATTTAATTAACTTGTGAAGATCAACACCATTTTGTTTATCAAATGCAGAAGTCCAACCTTCCAGCAATAGAGATAACAACTACTAAATATTGTTCAAAACATAAACCAGCAAATACTTAGATGCTTGCCTTTCCACATGAAGCATTACAATAACAGCTGTTATTTTACTTTGTTAACAGTGATTTTTCTCTCACTAAATTAAACAATACTAAACCCAATTCAATTTGAGAGCATTTTGGTAGTACCCTGAGTTAAAAAGGAATTTGGAAGAAATATGTTTGACAAATAGTAGGTTAACGAGACGTTTACTTCCTCCATATGACGTCCTAGGCAAGTCTTGAAGGTAGTCTCCCGATTATTCTCGTGTTTTGGTTTATATCACAGAGCAATCCTGGAGCACAAAAAATGGATTCCCCCTAGATAAAATTAAATTAGAAGATGTGCTCCAACCGCCAAGAGGCATTCAAGTCACAGGAGCAGACTAGAGCTAGTCCAGTGTAAAAACCTCAGAAATGTACAGAGTAGGTGTGATGTCCTCAGTGCCGACTGATCTGCTCCAAAAATCCACTTCTGTCAGTGCACGCAATTTGCTAATCTAAGCAGAGCTTGAGCAACATGAGTTGAGATTAGATCAGAGTATTTATTTCAGTTTTGTCTCCACTCCAGAGCGTCTTTGCATGCTTGGAGTAAATGTTTTCAGATATTTTAGTTGTATGGGGCAAAGAGGACCAAACACTTTGGTACTTTTCAATTCTTATTGCAGTGACATAAAAGTACTGGCTGATGGGAAATGAAACAAATACTGCAGATTGTTTTGATTCCTGTCAAGGCTGTTATTACACTGCTTACATATGAAAAATCATATTTTTTTTTTTAGAAAAAAAGTTTCCAAAATAACACGTCTGCTGCTTCACATTGCTGTTGTCAAATAGTCCAGACTGTCTCTATGTCCTCCCTGTCACACTCCAGAGTATGGCAGAGGATGGATCAAAATGATCTGGGTTTCTGAGCCGAGACAAAATACAGATCCCCACAGTGAATGCGGTCATTCTTTGGGGGCAGCCCAAATCTTTGAATCCCGGTCACTCTTCATAACCACCCTAAGGATGAGGAGATGCAACAGCTTTTTTTATCACATTTGCAATAGAAAAGGGTTGTATGTGTAACTTCTGAAATGAATCTCCCAGGCACAGTGACATTCAGTACCTTGCTTTAATTGTTTTGAATCCGAAAGTTAAATGCTATTTACCACGAACACAACTTGAATATGAACTCCTAAGAAATGCTCTTCTTTGTCAAGTTGCCTGAGCGAGGAGAGCACTATCCTTCCAGGGATTCCAAATCAATCCTACTCCAGGAGGTAACTGCCACTACTAATAAGGATTTTGTTTGCAATTTGCTGTATGTTTCCTCAGGATGTCACTTTTCTCATCAAGCAAGCCTGCAGGCACTCACTCAACTCCAAACAATACAAAGCCATTAAATTCTTTTGCCTGTTAAGGGGAAACACAAACTTCCAACCAGCCAAAAAAATGTCCTGTAAAGCAGCAAAGTAACGTATGACTTCACGCAAGCTATTTTTCTTCCGTGTTATTGGTTTAGCGATGTGAGATCCCCACTTCTAGTTTGATCTTTAACTTTTGTGAGATGTTGTCAGAGTTCCACATCTGAAATAAGAGTAATATGGTTTTGTTTCAGAAGAATGACTGCTCTGTTTGCTCCTTATTCTGCATGCTCTCAACAGCTTTTTTTCTGGAACACTGCAACGTAGTCCAAAGATTTCCAGCTGTAGTTCGTCACATTGGACACTTTGTTCAAAGTGGAAGAGGAAGGCAGTGCAACAGAAATGTCATTTTTGGTGGACCGCCCAATGCTATGCCTGATCCAGCCATTTTTTATTTTCTATGCATCTTCTCATTTGCCCATATAGTGCTATTAACTTCACAGTACTTCAGCAGATAAATTATTGTGCTTTACTCCCATGTTTCTCTCTTGTTTATGTCTTCTTTGCTTAACATGGCATGAAATACTTTTAATAATTTACATGGTGTAATTGGTCACCTGAAAGTTAGGAAAAAATGCACTGAGTATTTAAGAGCTTATTTCTGATCTCTGCTCTTGTGTTGAAACTACAGTAGAACTTTTCTAACTATACTGGTTATGGTAGCTTTTCTAACTATATTGCTCTCTATTAGCATAATAACTCTTCACTTTGATCACACCCTGGTAACACTCGGACACATTTATCTCTTTTGACTAAAGGGCAGGTCTTCCCAGAAATCTGTCTCAGATACTCTGCCCATTTCGACAGCGTCTGAGCATTATATAGAGATTCAGAGCAAAACAAAGCTGTAAATTATTTATTTACTTGAATCTCAACTCAGGCAAGCAATGATTTCACCTCTGCATTGTAGGCAAGTTCATATCATTTCAGTCAGCCTTGGAGACGACCAGTCCAGTTCATGCACCATCCAGTGTAGTTAGTACTACTGTAAACACTACACTTGAAAGTCCATATCATGCTGTACAAAAGACCTTTGCCTGTTGCCATGGGATTCTGATGCTGGTTATGAGAGATACACAAAACATCTTTTAACAGTTCTTTGCTGTAAAAATGTTCTTGCTTGTAAATTGACCTCCTATTTTGTATGTACACAGGGACATCACTTCCATTAAAGCCTTTGAGTGTAGCTCTCTGATTTATGCAAACATGAACATGTACATGCACAAAAGGCGGCTATGCAAAAGGTAAATCACATATGAGTAGAAATGTAATTTAGATCAGTTGTCTGTATTAAAAACAAACACACACATGCTATCAGTAGACTCAGAGCCTAGCTTCAAATGCTTATTTCTTCACCTCCCTGTCTCACTTTTTCTGAGCTAAACAAAGTTTAAAGCCTTGTATTTTAAAATGTATTCCCGACTCCCTGATATTTCAGTGCCTTTTCTTTGTAAGTGGATACCAGAATAGCACATGTTGAGGTATAAAATATTCTGAGATAGCTTTGACATTCTGATCCATTCTACTTCCCTGTGTATATTCTGTATATTCAGGAGAAAAAAATATTATTGGTTTGGGTATATACATTTCTAGGCTGCATCCAGTTTAATTACTTGACAAACACAATCCTAGATTCTTTCAGTCAATACTGCTCCATTAAGCAGGCTTCAGCTGCATTCCTGGCTTTAAGAAGCAGGAATCTGTTTTTTGCTGTATTGAAATCCGTATTCTGCGAATGGATCCAGCCCATCAAGAGATCAAGGTTACACTGTATGACTAACCTCTCTACATCTTTCTTTAGCACTCAACAGTGATGTTTTAATCACCAACAAATCATCATTAGAAATAGCATTGGGCCCACTACCGTGAAAAGAAACCCATTAAGAAGAGCCCTATTCAAGTGAGATTCCCCCATGATGAGCGATTTGTGAGATGTGTAAGTTGACTGATCTTTGACCTATTTAATACGTTCTATATTTTTAAAAAGTTGTAAGATACTAAATCAAACACCTTAAAAAGATTACGCAGCTAACTTTATCAACCAAATTTATAACATACTCAAAGGCTGAGATGAATTGTTTGACAAATGCTCTTTCTCGTGAAATGCTGACTGCCTTCCATTTGTGTTTAACTTGCTAATTAAACCTCCATCAGTCTTTTAGTTAGTTTCCTGGGGGTTGTTGTCAGAATACCAGTCTGTGCCAACCTGAGTCACACTGGTCACCTTTTTGAGTACTTGTACAAGAAAACGGCATCCGCCAAGTTCCAAGACACATTCGTTAGCAATGGCATTGGCTCTGAGGTGATCCCAGCTCCTCTAGTAAGCCTGTATCAGAAATGTCTGTCTCAGTCTGCTGATTTCAGAGGGTTTATCCCTAGCAGAGATTAGAACAATCTTTTCCGTTACTCGTGGATTTGAAAGCATTTCATCCCAAGCTGACAGAAACCAAAAGAAGCTCCTACTGAATGCATCTGCCTTTTCTGCATCATCATTATAACTAAAAGCTGTAGAGTTTAAGTCTATTTAGAATAAAAGAGATCTTAGCAAATATACTAAAACTAGAACTTTTGGGTTCACCCACATGGATTTTTCCTTTATGTCTTTTGTTTCCTTTTTTCTTTTTCTTCTTTTTATCCACTTCTTCTATTTATACTCGATAGTTATTTATGTCCCTTCTTCCCATTAGGGATAAATATTTGAGTTTTACTTTTTAATGGTCTCTTCACTGTATTACTGAACCAGAACGGATTTTTAGCCAAAACTGTTTTCTTTCATGTCAAGGCATGTGGTTTTGGAGACATGCAATCAATATATTTTCTTAAAAAAAAAAAAAAAGAAAAAAGCACATTTTCTCTTTATATATTTGCTAAGAAATGTCTGCATCTGTGGGAATTTAGTCCTCAAGCAAACCGTAGTACAGGTTGCAATTGTCTTCTCTTCACCCTTAATGAATATAAACTTGTTATGCTACCTGGGCCAGTAGTAACTTGTATTTATTGCTGTATTTGTCCATCATCATGTGGTTCAAAATACAGTTATGCGGCAGTGGCTGCAGCATTTTTTAACTGTGAAAAACCCCCCGTGAACTTTAGAAACTCAATTCAAGCTCCATTTACACTAGTGGCAGATCCTACAGAAGAATCACATTTCTACTTGATCTCTTTTTAGATGGAAGCCATTTTACTGATCATCTTTGTTGTCTTTCACAGTACTTTTGCTAGCTCTGCCACCTATTTTGAGAGTGGTGTATTGTTGCATACAATTTGTCCTCTAGTTTTCCTAATATTTTCAAATACTCTTTGCATTTTTGACTGCTGTTGTGCTCCGAACAGACATTTGCAATGACTCTAAGATGTCACTCCTGAGAGGTAAAAGCTAGGTTAATGCTACCGCACACAAATTTGTGGCACTGCATCCATTTATCTTAAGGAGCTTTTAGCTTCTATGTAATGAAGTATAATCCTGGGTGCCGTGACTTGCTTTCTGGATTTCATCATGCAAGGTAAGTCCATCACAGATGAACATCACTTTTGCCAGCCACATTTTAAGGAAATTAGGAACATGCAAGTATTCTGGCTCTGGATCCCAAACGGACCATCTGCCTGAGCTTCCTGCCCGAGTCCTGGAGAGAACAACAGTTCAATTGCGTCTGTCTCCTCCATGATTCTTAGCAAGGTCACAACAGCACAGGACTGTTTGAGTTACAATAAAAGAAATCAGGCCACATTATTGGCAGTATTACAAACATATCTGTAATTTAACTCTACGGCTTTTGCAAGTGCATCTGAACTGGGCTGGGTTTCTGTGTTCCAGTGAGGGAACTTTTTGGGGGTAACATCAGCATGGACACAGTGTTTTCTTCTGGAACTGATCATCTATGAACAATGGATACAGACAAAATACAGGAGAAAATGTTCTGGCTTCACCAGCCATTGATCTGTGAACCGCTAAGCTGCATCAGGCAACACAATGGTATCGTTTAAAGTTTCAGGAACACACTACAGATTTCCAAAGTAATTCATCTGTTTTCTGGGTAAGGTTTGAAGCTAGACTGATGAGTTATGCAATCTAATGCCCGGCTTTTCAACTGTTCATATAGATAAGTCCGTATACATACTGTTCATATAAACAGGGGCTCTTTTTTTTGCATTTATCTTGGCAAAAAAGGAAAGAGCTAAATACACACTGTAACCCAAAGTGTGTCCGTCACTGTTGAAAATTATAATAAAATTTGAAATAAGAGATAAAAAATGTAAATATTTGGAAAAAAAAAAAATGAGAGAATCTCCTGTTTTCACAGCTGGTCATTGGTGCTAATTACCAGGCTCACACTTCATCTTCAGGACTCAGCTGATAAAGGTAGACATGACATATTTTCTGTCAAGAAGCCATTCATTTGTATAACAACACATTAAAAAAAAATCCAAAATAGCAAATTCAAGTCAGCAGATTTTTTCAAGACATACTAGTGCTGCAGCTTAATTGCTCTTTTTATAAGGGGTTTGCTCCACTTGGGATATGTGAAAAAGCTTTTTATGACTTGTTCAAATTTTTTTTTAATCTCACCTGCTATTGTTTTTCTAACTCCTCAATTTCAAATGCAACTTAAAAACACTTAACCTACCACCAGCCTCCCACTAAGTCCACTCACCAGCAACAATAACTCTGGCAGAATGGAAGTTACGGGAACGATGCTCCACTACTACCCATGATTTAATTATAAAAGCCATTTTAGGAGACTCATGCTGTGTCTCAAACACCAAGTGAACAGAAGCAGGGACACTCCTCCACTCTAGCCCGTGCTATGTCTCAAACTTGGTGTTGAGAAACTGTCTTCTCCTGGGATAAGAGGCTAATTTATCATCTGTATAATGATGCATCTTTCTTATTTCATCCAGCTGCCTTCTTCAGAAGAAACGGACAGCTAAAGAGACTTAAATAGATTATATCCTAATTAATAATTAACATTTAAAGCAGATATACAAAATGGTTTATAGCCAAATTGGAAATAAAATGGTTTTTTTTAAAGCTACAATTAATTTCTTCTGGAGATGAAATGATAAGAAGTACAAGAAAATATTTAGAGACATTTATCTGCACATTGAAATAGAAGTATTATGACCTGAAAAAATTATGGAAAGATTCCTGACATCTGCTCCTGCTTGATAATAAATATTCTTCCATGGTACTCCAGCAAAATGCTAAGTAGCAAATACACAACAGAGCTCTGTCTCCTTCCCCAGAAAGCTTGCTTTTTCCCCCTCCACTCCTATTTTTTCCTCCCCCTTGTCTAAAAAGTAAAGAAAATATATGAAATTAAGCCAGTGTAGAAAAAATCATAGGATTCAGTGGGGAAATCCTTACATCTCCACATGTTTTCAGAGAAGTCTGAAAATAAGTGAGATTCAACACAGATGAGCTCTACAGACCCAGTTACATCAAGTATTTCAGGACCACTTTGCTGCCATTTCTAAAGTCTGGGCTGGAAGGCTGTGAATACAGAAGAAAATATTCCCTGGTGTTTGAAAACAAACCTGAAAACATACATTACTTTTTTTTTTTTTTCCAAGTAAATAAAGCATCCTTTCCCCATAACTCCAGCAATGCATTTCAGTACTACTAAGTTCAGTCCTTACATATGGATTTACTCAATCCCTTTCTATCCAAAGAGCATTTCCTCTTCCCTCAGAACCACGGCTGCTTTAATCCCAAGGCCCAGAATGCATTTCAGCATTGAGAGCAGGAGCAGAAGCCGAGTAGCCAAAACAAGACCTGCTGTCTCTCATGGCCGGTGTTACTTCTTCTACCTCAGATTGCCACAGATGATGTTTCCCTCTGTCCTGCATATTTCTGAAGCAGCAGGCATAGATGGTATCCTCCATCCTGCCTCTTGATATACAGTGTTTTGGGTGAAAAAAATGTGGAGGATTCAGTCGGAGCCTCCTTCTGACAGGTGCAAGAACAGAAATAACCAGCACATGAATCTTCTTGCACCCTGAGCACCTGCAACTCTCCTGACAAGACCTTGCCAGCTCCATGTGGTCATTGCTCCAAGCTTCCCCCTCCTTCAGTGTCCCCTCTTCTCAGCATCACTTTATAAGTCCCATCACCAATGCTGCTCACTGGCTTGTATGACCTTCTTCTCCCTTTCCAAAGTGACTTTGTCTACTCAGGTTGGAAGATTCGCAGGCAGCAGTGACCAACAGGCCTTTGCCAGATGTAGACTGTACCTAGCAAAGTGGAGGATTAACCTGCTGTAATAAGACAGATAATTATAAATTGTTATCTTGTGCCAAAAAGTACAGGCTATAGTGGCCAAGGTGCTTCAAGTGGAAGCATTATATTTCAACAAGTCTGAACATTAAAAGAAAGGAAACAGACCTTATTTTTAAGGCTGTGCTAGGAAAACATCTCTTGCAGAAAGTGAATAATAAATATACTGCATGCCATAGTAATGTCCATGGGGGGAGGTAAGGGATTGCTATAAAACATAGTATTCTAACTACTACAGATGTTGCTGCTAGAATTTACAGCTTTCTCTGCGTGCTTATCTCTCCTCACCAGTTTCTGCACATTGAATCACGTTCAAACATGGGCCATTTTAAGCCATCTTTTTATTATTTTAACCTTTTTATTTTTAAGCTACAATTAATTTCTTCTGTGCTATTCTGTAATGTTAAATAGATTCAAGACCTGTATTTACAAACCACATGCAATCCTATTTTGGCCCATGTAAATTACATGCAAATACATTCTAAATTAGTTTGTTTATCACTCCAGAATTCTAGTCCAAAGGGTTTTTTTTTTTAAATTTAGATTTTATTCTGACATGTTTACAAATGAGTTTGACTCTGGAAAATAACTTAATAAACTCAGGGTTAGCTATGCAATTAGAGGAGGCATCTGGGAACCATAAAACCTGGAAAACAATATTTACATCTTGTGTACGTCCAAGATTCCACTTTTTTTTCTCCCTTAAATTCATCATTTCAATATATTGCAGTTATTTTTGTATGAGGACAAACAACAAGAACTCATTTTTATAACCAATGACCCCTCTCTCCAATGAGCAATTCATGGGGTAGCACTGGATAAAATCCACAAAGTAGAAGATTTCATTATAAAAAAAGAAAATGAAAAATAACTGAATTAACATTGATCATGACTTTTCAACAGCATTTCTTATTATTACGGCCAGGCAAAGTCTCCTGTGGGCAGTAAAGCTTTCCCATGTATTATTAGCCCTCTACAGAAAGCTATGAAAAGACACAAATCTGTTTTGTCAAAGGACAGAAGAGCATTTAGTTATAAGAGAAAGTATGGTCATAATCCATTGTGGGGTTAAAGGTGAAGAAAACAGAACTATAACACAAAGCCTTAAGAGAGTAATACTCCTGCAGTTAATTCCTGAACACCGCAGTAGAGCCACCTGGTTTGTGGGGAGAATACATTCTCAGGACAACCTGACATCTATATGGTTTATATTTATTAGCAGCAGCACTATTATATAGTATCTCTATTTGTTCTAGGTACAAACGCACAGGGCACCATGGCTCCTGCTTCGGGAGGCGTTTGTTGAGATGTCGCAAGTGTCCACGCAGCTGGTGGGAAAGCCAACACTATGACAGAGGTGACCACCTGCGCCTGGGTCCTGGGGGGCAGAGGGATGGGAACCTCTTGCTTGGCCGTGCTGCTGCCAGTGGTCCAGCCCAGACCCAGGTACTCAAATTAGACCACACAGGAAATTTTCCTAGTATATAGAAAGCTATTTCAGTGCTTGAAGACCAAAATTCAAGCCCCCCTGTTGCAGTGAGGGGGTTCAGTTCAGGATCACATGCTAACGCAGTGCGTGAAGTTGCTCTCAGTGTCAGGTTTTCAAAGCTTTGACAACAATTAGGGATTTGGTCCAAGTAAGAGGCAACTGAAGTTCTCTGGATCAGATCCCAAAGCAAATGGGCAGCAAGTCTAAGTGGCCAGATAAGAATTCCTTTTGCATCCAGCCATGGACCCTGCACCCTCACAGTACCTGGGAGGAACAGCAAGTAGGTAGGTTTAGCACAGGGGATGACAGCAGCACAGCAGAATTTAGAGCCTCAGAGAGTACAGCTCTGAGGCTGCCCAGAGGATGGGCAGGAAAATCAAGGTCTCAACAGAGATTTCTTGCTTCCTTCCTGTAGTCCCCAGAGGATAAGGACAATGCATGCAGCTTTGTAACAGGGCAGGCAATACAATAAAAACATCAAGGATAATATAATCCCCTGCTGTCTCATAGAGATTTCAAACACACTTATTTTCATTTTGTTTCATATGGCCCAGCACATGCAACTTCGTGGTTTATGTTGCCCTCCCCAGGCCCCACTGCAGCCCTTGTACTATATTGCTTGAGTCCCTTGCCCTCCCCTGCCTTGCTCCTCTGCCGGCACTCTCTGTCCTGGCACTCACAGCACCTACATGGTCCAGTGCAGTGTCTTGTACAGATACCACAGCTAGCTGCAACGTTAGAAGCAGACTGTGGTGTTAAAACAGTATTTCACCTTCCATTAACCTGCTTTTTAAGGACACTGCAGTGATACTACTGCCTAACAGTACTCACGTTATCTCATTTAGCAGCATCTCAGATAACTCCCTCCAATACCACACTGAGCCGCGTGATGAACTAGTCACTTTTCCACCATGGGTTATCCTGCACTTTCAGTCTGAATTCACAAAACCATCACACCTTCCCTATTCAAATCTCTCCTAAAAATTCCTTTGTGCCTTCAAGTTACAAGCTCAAAATAATAATAAAGGCTCTAGGTTGTGCTTTCTTGTGGGTTTCCCAGTGACCTTGGCTGACTGCTTTAACGGAAAATGTTCTGCATACCAAAAAAAATGAGCCCACTGGCAATTCTTAGAAACAAATGAGCTAAGGAAAAGTCCTTTGTGCGTTCCAGCTCCTCTCTCCTTCAGTCCCATCCACTGTAGCTGTATAATCATCACTGTTTTGCCATTTTCTGTTACACCAGAGACTGGGGAAAAGGGGTAGTAAAGAGGCACAAGAGTCTGGAAGGCGACAAAGACAGTAGTGGGCAGCTTCTCAAAAATGAAATGCGGTTCTATTAAAATAATACTTTCTTTCTGACAATATTTTTCCATGTTTCTTGCCCACTGCCCCTTGCATTATCTTTTTAAGTCTCCAGCTGTTCAGGGGCAGCTTTGCGTCACACTGTGGGCATCCAGCACAACGACACCCTTGGGGACTGAGATATATGGGTGCAACCAAAATAGAAATGAAGCTCAGTTAGCTGTATGTGTGACGTTAAAAAAAACCACAAGCACTGGAATGACAGCACTCTAAAGCCAGTTTAAAAAACAAAAAAAAAAGGAGATTAAGGGTTTATTTTTCTCAGGCGTAGCACCCTGATAACATGGCTTGTCCACATCTGGACACACACTGGTGAGTCTGCTGCAAGCAGCACAGCTCTGCTGTTCAGGTCTCTGCTAGCTCACGCATTTCTGCTCTTGTACTCCATTTTGTAGTGTCAATATAATCCTCTGCTGCCTTCTAGATATTTAATACACTGATTTTCACTAAGTCTTATTCAGGTGACTCAGCAGAGAATTCAACGAACAAAAATTCCTAAGCGAAGAGAATGTTTCCATACAGATGCCCTTGCAAATTAAAATTTAATTAAAAATGAAGAAAGCTTTCCATTCTCTCTAAAAGCATCTGATACTTGGGAAAGGGTGGGGTTTGGGGAGAAAAAAAGAAGATTATTTTAAGTTTTCCTCAAGCTTACGCAAAAAGAGAAGGAGCATAATACACCTGTGCATAGAATTGCTCATTTCCACTCTCTCTAAATGAGCCAGATGCTCATTCTGCACATTGTGAAGTAAAACAGAAAGCATTATGTGCAAACATTTACAGCATAAAAACCCTCGTCACCTGGGATACTTGCTGCTTCTGAAAATTCTGATCAAAGATAAAAACCAAGACAACTCCTTGTAATCAATTATGCACAGATAGTCCTCAGCATATGTGCAATTCATAAAAAATAATACTAAAAACATAACATGGATTTACATGCAGAAATGAAATATGGACATGGACAGAACACTATCTTCTGATTGGTATCTTAAATTGACAATCTCTGTTATTTAAGCGAGTCTCTGGCTAAATAGTGCTTCCTTGAAAAAATTTCCAGCAGCCCTTTAACCGCTCTGGCTTACACAAGCGGAGCTGCAGCGACACAGCCCCAGACCGTGTGAAGGTTACAGCGGGCTGCAGTCAGGGAAGCAGAAATATAAGCTGGACGCAGGTTTTATTTCTGCGTAGGCAGAGATGATTACTCCCCCCCATGCATCCAAAAAGCACTCATGGTGCAAAGAAGGCCATTACTTGACAATCTGGCTTTTCTTAAAAATACACAGTGGCAAACCAGACACGATGTGTAGCAGGCTCCCTTGCAAAAATCCCTCTATACGTACACCCCCTATATGTAGACCGATCGGAGGCAAACAGCAATGATCGCCCTCCCACATAAGCTACTAAATTCAGAAGGGAAGTTGAAGATGTGTTCAGGTTTCAGACATGTATGAGCATGTTACCGTTGTCGTCCTCACTAATACCAAATTCACTCTTCGAGGTCTTTTCTATGTCTTTTTCACTCAGCCTTATGACAGCCACGTCAGGGAATTCACATCGCAATGTCAATACTTTCAGCAGCTTTACACCCCCCAAAAGCTGTAAAATATTTATATTCCCACATGAGGATTTATTCCCATTTTGTTTTAGCTGACATCCTTTTGTCATGGGTCTTATACATTTTTGCCTAGGTGAGCCCCAAAGAGTATGCAGTGACTTAATGAGCAGATCAATTACTGTTCATAAGAAAAGATACTGTCTCTTTAAAGGTTATTTGAAGGTTGATTGCTATCTTATTGCTTATATCCTGCAAATCTATTCAGCCTTATGAATGAATTTGACCTTTTTATACTTACTGGGGAAAAAAAACAGAACAGAAGTTAATTTAGAGCTCTATAATACAACACTTTTTCCCAGAGAAATGAAAGGGCATTCAAATCGATACCTGCACAATAACACTCTGATGAATGTTTGCACCCAATTTTCTCATTTTGCTAACTTGAGATCGGGCATTTTGAATAGTTCTCAAAGAACATATTCTGTATGTGCTGTGAAGTATGTGGTATTGTGTCCAAACAATGCTAGAGGATAATCATTATAGGAGTATCACTGGGCCTGAAAAGGTCAGTTAGTTAGAAATGTCAGCTTTCAATGCAAGCTTGCCGGACCTTCCTATGTAAGGATCCAATTAAAGGGACATGCCAAGGTGCATGGAAACATCATGGTGACCCAGAATAATAATAAGGTATTGTGGAAAAGCTTGATATTTTTCTTCAAAAGTAATGGATTAGCCTTTAGGATATCTTCTCTGCAGTCTTTTTTTGACTTTGCAAATATCGCTTATTCTACATGTATCCAAAAAAGGTCATTTTTTTTAAATGCAAAGGTGGGGATGAAACAGTCTTACTAAAAGTAAATATTTTGCAACTAAATGGAAAAAAAATATGGTTTCATTATTGGATCAAAAAAAAGAGTGTCATTTCAATAGATCTCAAAACTGTGATATTTGAGATGGGTATAGATGGTTTTTGGGGAGACAGATCGGGATAGGTCAGGGGACAGGCAGAAAGATCAGGGTGGACTTCTTACTCTCTTGGGACATGTTGTAAATAAAAACTGTCTGAGCAGGGAAAAGATGGTGGGAACAGCAACACCATTCAGAGAGTACGTAGCATCTCTGCAGTCACTATTCCAGCAAACGGAGAGGTTTAAGTAAGAATTAGGGAGGTACTGATCTGCACGAATAGGTAATTACAAGCAACAATATTACTTGTCCTTATCATAGCAAATGGAAATTCTTACAGCTCTTCAGATACAGTGAAGATGAGGAATTGGATACAGTCAGATTTCCTAATTAGCCTCAGGACAGCTGAAACCAACCTAATGGCATGAAAAAAAACCAAAAACAAATTTTCTCTCTGCTTTCGGTTACTACTTCATCTTACTAAATTTTCATCAAGTCTAGAACAAACTTCATTTTGTAGTTTTAGGATTCAACTAAGATGGACAACGCTGGAATTTCACCTTGAGCTGAGACTTCAGCATATATATTTTATTTGCATGGTAAAAAATTCTTCGACTGTGGGTTCAAACAAGCCGTTTGGGGTCTATTGCCTTGCTGAGCAATGAGGTACTGTCCTCCCAGATAATTTCATATTATTGTGGGCAAATGGGTGGATTAACACCCAGTGTCTTAGTGATGTGGGAAATCGTTTCACTCCTATCCATCACTGAGCATTAAAAGACTCAATTATTACTGGAAAGACAATAATTTCTTTTCTCCAGCTCCTTTCCAAATAAAATAGCATGTGAAGCATCACTAACAAACATGAACAGTAATTATGTTAGGCTGTTTAAAAACTCAGATGCTATCCCTTGACACATACTTAGACCAAAATCAATGTACGATTAATAAGGACTAGCAAAAATAGTACCCGAGTTTTAGGAGCAAACAACTTTCTGTCACATTTTATTACTCTGTATCATTTTTACTAATACCTGCCTTATAGCTTCATGACTTTGAGTTCATATTATTTTCATGCTTCAATTAGGAAGAAGTAGATAGCCAGACTACTCAGGAAGGTAATGGAAAAGTCTTGTAGGGGGGCTTAGTCGTGGAATTCAGTTAAATGAAACTTTCAAATATACTGTAAAACTCCTTCCTTTACGTAGTTTTACTTGAGGTCTCATAAGCAGTAATAAGCAGAAATGCAAAACTTAAATCAGCTAAAAAATGTAGCAAATCCCACATATCACTTTATGCAATGCCAGGAGAGTAGAAATATATTTTCCTAACCAGAGGAAATTAGCTAGGCAACAGTCCTATATCTATAATTTAAAGCAGTAAAATATGTATGGCAGAAACTAAAGCCACCTTAAAAGAATTCAGTGTAGCAGTGTATCACAAATTAATGAAATGGAGACATTTTTAGAGCATGCAGCACTGATGATATTAAAGGGGGGAGAATATTTCACCACATAGAGAAGTCTGATAACTACTTTTAAAATCAAGCTTTTTTCCCTGTTTTAAAGTGCAAGAGCTTGAATAGTAGGGGGAAGCATGCACAAAGTCATTAACATTTCTGATCAAATCTTAGTGTCACTCCACAGAGATTAGGAAATCTTACTCCATCCCTGCATGTTAACCTCTAATGTGGTCAGAGTAAAATCTGAGTAAATCATAAGGAAGGAATTATGGAGTCAGCTCTTACTTGATTTCACCTAGAACAGAGCCGAAAGAAACTTAAATACTTTATATTCCATGCTGTAGCCAAGCTGGGCACTATGGAATATTCAACTACCCTAGGTTTTTTAAATGCAATCAATTTACTGCTGCCAAATGTAGTAAGTTTATATACATCTGGGAAACATGCACCTACGGTGCTGATGAATTTCTCCTGACATTGCACTGATTTCAAGAGAATGTTATTTTAAATTGGCAGTAGAGAGACTGGTAGAGAAGGATAAAGCCCTGAGGAGGGCTGAATCAAAGAGAATTTCAAAAGAATTTTCCTGATGGTTCTTGGATAATATCACATGTAAGCTATTTTCAAAGCCAATAGTTTCCAACACACTTCCATTTATGGTATCAATAATTAAAAAATACTTCAGTGGGAGATGAACTTACCTTACTGAGAAGTTGGAAAGCTGTATTATTATCGTAAACACAGGAGATGCAAAAAGCTTTGTCTCCATGGAAAAGCTATGGAAACAGGGATATCTTATTTGGAGCTATTGAGTGGTTACCACAAAATGTGATGTGATTGCATGTGGATGTTCAAAGTGTTACTAGAACATAATCATGTAGAAATTAAGGGCAGATCCTCATCTCATTTGTGCAGCAAGGCCAAATTAAACCACCTGAAGATTTCGTCCTAAAACCTAAAGTCACCTAGAAGTGTTAAGGAAATGTTTTGTATCAAATTCAGAGGTAAAAGTAAGTTTAAAGAAAATTTAAATTACCAAAACTTAAATCTCATTATGTCCCACTCCCTGCCAGCATGTCCCTGCCAGCTACTAATGAATTTTTAACATCTTTCCCCCACCCCACTGCGCACATCAGCTCTGACTCCGGCACCCTGAACCATACAGCACGTTACAGTCTAATTGTAACTCACATGTCAAGGGGCAAGAAGAAAGGAGTGTGGTGAGAGCATGGATAAATTTAACTTAACATTCCTCCAGCTACTCAGCAGTAAGGCAGAGCAGTGAACTCGCCTCCACATTTTACATGGGTGTCAGTTACTTCAAAGGAATATATTTGAGCATGAGGGAGTCTGGCTCGCTCCCAGCTTATGCATCATTTGTGTCTGGCTGTTTCTGGAGATCCACAGCAAAGCAAAGGCTTCCTCCAGTTTGGGGCACATCGTGGAGCTTTCCGTAGCTATTTTCTTAGGGGTACTGGAACAGGTCAGCTCGGTATGTTGCATGCAAAATGTGTAGTTGGAGCTGCGGGTCTCACCCTCTGCATGTCTTCGTTTTTCTTTTTTTTTTTTTTTTTCCTTTTTTTTCCAGAGTGCCCTCAGTCCAGGTTACAGATATATGATCTATACCTGTTCAGTTTAATGTACAACTGTGCTTTTATGTCAAGCACCTGCTCAGCCAGGTTTTGCAGAGCTGCATGCACATTGCTCAGTGTTTGGAACCATCTGGAGCAAGGCAAGAGGCAGCGGTGGGTCACCCTCGGATGGTGGGCTCGTCATAGCATGGGCAGGGTGGGGGTTCAGGGCACAAGGAATGGGCACCACGTCCTACCCATCGGTGAAGTACTGGGGAATCGTGCAACAGCCACGGCCACGGGGAACAGCACAACTACCATGAGGTAACATTAAGGTTTCTATGATCCCACAAACTCTCTTTTGAATGTTTTGGCACTGGTGTCTCAACAGCCCTTTATTGACATTAATGGCATTATTTTACCTTGCAATTAATCTCATTAATTGACTGATCAATTTTTGGAAATTTTTTTTAGCAGCACATGGAGAAGAGCAGTTGTAATACCTGCAAGGGATCACTGAGTGATTCTTGACTAAACGTACAAAAACTGGTTCGGGAATTTCACATACACACACAAGAAAGATGATATTCATCATGACAGAGGTGCAAATCACAGAGGTCACCTTTGGTTTTGAAGTCCTTTGTCTATTCTTACAATTAAGCAATAAGGCTTTGGTGGCTGATACTGCTTGTGAGACACGGAGGACTTTCATACTATAAATAAGGCTGAGTGACCTCCACCACAAACGAAGGCTGCCTGCCTGCGGCAAGGTGGAGAACAGGAACAACTCCCAGAGGATTAACAGCTGCAAATAAATAGCCCAGTCCTTAATTTGAATCAGTAAATTAAGGGATGACAGTGATTATGGCTGATCTCAGCCATCATAAATGATATCACGACTTTGTAAAAGCAGACTGTTGATGTCAGATCTTAGAGCTTAGGACTCAAAGAATGAAATATTGAAAAGTCGCAGTCTCCAAAGACAGATGAAAGCCTCAAGACTATGATTTATTTTATTTTATTTTTGTGTTTCTAAAGCCTAGACTAGACCCTTTAATCCACAGGTTGACGTTTTCCAGTCCTACTAGGAATTAAGTGCCTAACTCTTTCAGCCTCTTCAAAAACCTCAGCTTTAGGCTCTTAAGTAAGTTTCGCCTGACCCAGCATCAGGCTTCTTTTGAAAATGCCTTTACTGAAAGCAAAATTTTAGGCACTCAATTATATAATCATGGTATAATTTTTTTTTTTTCCTATGTAGCCAATTATTGTAGATTTCTGGCGAAGTATCAAAGGGTAAAACTTGCATTTCAGAAAAAATGCATGTTATGGAAAGCTTTTTTCCCGCCTTTTAGTGCAGTATGTCTACCTGCGCTGTTATTGAAAGCTGGTTTAGTATTTAGCTATTTTGATCCTTCCAACTAATTGCTGCGTTGATTTAGTAGATTGCTATATTAAACTGAGAGATCTGAAGCAATAACTACTTACTGTGATCACACCTATGCACAAACTCAATTCAGTCAACCCTTTCATTGTTCCAGTGAATACTGTATCTGAATTTATGAGGAAAGTATCAAAAATTCATTTTACAGAAAAGTCTCATATTAAGTTATTCTGGTCCCCAACCAAATGTCTGTGGACTTTAATGCCCTTATGCAAGATCTGAGTGTTTATTGTGATGAAGACCTTCAGAGAACTTTTTTCTTTTTCCTCTAGAAATAGGGAATGCTGAAGATACGAAAAATGAAAAATGTGCTTTGTTTGTCCTTGAAGTTACAGTCAGAAGAGTGACAATGGCTGTATCACGCTGTATTGTTGCTTTTATCAGCAAGTGCCCTGAGCATACATTAACATAATTGCAAACGGCATGAAAAGTGAACATGCAAAAATGTGATGCAATTGCCAATAGCCTCAAACATCTGTCCCAACAAAGTGTTCCTCCTCCTTATTTTAATTCTTGTTGTTTTAACAAGGTTAGTGAAGGAGAAATCGTGTCACTGATGATATCTACATTTAGAGTGTCAGAACAATTATTGATGCAAAATTGTTATCCAAGCAAATGTGTGTCACTTTTTGTTCACTTCCCATAACACCTGTTCATTTTGCTAACACATTATTCCCAGTTAAAGCCAGAACCCATTAGTCAAACTTAAGCTTAGTATGTACATGTATCTGAAAATTTGAAAAACTTAACCAAAAGGGAGTACAGTTCAAGCACAGTGTATATCTGAAGCTGGTTGGCAGCAAACTTCTGTAGCAGTTAATGGAAAGAAATTGAGCCAGAATAATAGCAATAAATTAACAGGCACCCAGCCTTAAGAGCTGAGATCAGAAAGGAGCACTATTCTAATGACCTGCATTTGAATCATAGTGCTGAGACCTTCAAAACTCACAGTGCGCAAGGGCCCAACACTTTCCCAGTGTAACACATTTTTGGTTTATCACCTCAACAGACAAATAACAAAAGCCATTATGAAACAGATCATTTAGAGCATTTTAATTTTACCTAAATATTTTCCGACCCCCTTTGGGGTTCTCCAGACCTAAGCCCGGACCTCCTGTCTCCCACCGCACGCACAGAGGGCCACCATCTCCTTTCTCCCCGAACTGCTCATGTTTGCCACCAAGGAAAGTCAAACTTACATTCCTATGATACTTGAACACACATTAGGAAATCAAGGGCATCTGCCCTGCAGACATACCGCTAACGTAACCCCAGGAGGCTTAAAGAAATATCAGCACTCAAATTCATAGAGTAAAAGTCTGAAGAGGCAGCTCTCTGAACGGATAACTGCCCGGGGCTTTGCCAAGCACAATATAGCTGTCACTTGTTATTACGTGAAAGATTTTCTGGGGAACAGTGTTTTTCATTTTGCATGTCCGAGATGGGGAAAAAACACATTTAGACAACGATCTCTTTAAGAAAAGAGAAGAGAGCCGTGCGGCAGAGCTCACTTACCAGGGCTGGTTATTGTCAGGAGGTCAAGCTGCCGTTTCTGCTGAAAAACAAATTATGAAAGGAATTGTTAAAAGGGGACTAATTTTAGTGGGTCAGCTTAGACCTGCAAAGTAAGCGTTCTGACATTTATAGCAGAATTAATTACAAGTTACATGGCTCACAGTAACTCTTTTGGATGGGATCCACATGTACTTTATGAGGAAGAAAAAAACTCTTGCTCAGTCCTTTTAATGTGTTTTTATTTGCACTTATAAAGTGTTACTATTTCTCTTTTGGAACGTATACTTGAAATGGATAGCTAGAAGCACAGATGGACCGACATATTTATAAAAGTGATTTCTGATTCCACAGGGAAGAAGACAAGGAACCCAGACAAGAGACTCTAAGTTCTTTATTCATATCAGTCACTGACTCATAGCCTGTATGTGATCAAACACAATTATATTGCCTTGGGGTGAACCTTTCAAAGACATGCAAGAGGATCTAGACAAACTCAAGACTGATAAAAGGAAAGCTTTCTTTTCATGCTGAGCACAGTCAGCCCATGGATCTCATTGCCACCAGATATCCCTCACACCAAAAGCTTGCCAGACTTGATCATCACTGGATATTTGTACAGATAGCAAAATACAGGGAGTTATTCTGGTAAATAATCAAGTTTAAACAGAAGAGTCATTTCTGGAAGGGCTGCAAACCTTCCAGGGCAAACCAACCTGTACTATGAGAAGGTTAGGAAATATTTTTGCCTGGCTGTCCCACCAATGCCTTGGTGATGATGGGGTGTGTCTGAAGTTCCCCTTCCCCTGTAGCATGCAGCCAAGGCTGTTGCCTACTCTGTGTTCCCATTCTTAGGTGACGTCCCCAGCATTGCCTCTCTGTAGCCTGCCACTGAAATCCATGTTCTCCTGGACCATTATCATCCTGTTCCACCCTTTGGTGGGCTGAGAGCTTTCCATAACAAGCAGGGCTTTCTCAATCTGACGGAGAGACTGTTACTGCCTCTTCTTTACAGCACTTTCTAATTTACTGTCTTCTGCCTAACTTTGCCCAACATTAGTGCGTCTAGCTGGCATTGAAGATTATACTGTCCAGTTTAATTTCTCTCTCCTAATTTGCTCAATAATGTCTGTGTTACTTTCATTTATTGTCAGCCCTATTGATCTTTTTCTAATCTAATTCTCATCACTGCATTCACTGTATTCCCTGGGTGACAGCTAAAGTCCTTGAGGAGGCAACGTTGACTTCATATTCCCTACCATGAACACTCTTCCTTGGAAATTATGACTGATGAAACTCCTTTCCAAACCCATCATTCCTCTGTAAGTAAAACTTCACTGGCTAAAGTGCATGGATACAGTTGATCATCCACTGAATACACTTGAGCTATACGCCCAACAGTGAAATCAGACTGCTGGGAAGCTGAGCGGGGTGTCAGGCTGAAAAAAAAATGTATTTTCTGAAACCTTCCTGGCCTTCAGTACCTTAATTCTTGTACGACACAAATCATATTTGTGAGAAAATAATTCCTGTCTGTTTTCATAGGTACTCTTTGTTCTCTTGAATCTGATAAGTCATTCTCAGTATGACCTTAGCAGTGTGCTTGATCACATTTGCTTTATTATAAAATACTAAGACCAGAATATGCCAAGCCTTTTTCCAAGCGTGCCAGGGTAATGGTAAAAGGCAGCAGAAGACCCTGCTGCTGCCTTGTGTCACCTCCTCAAGAGCCATTCAGAAATGCTGTCCCTACTCTGCTGGGGTCTGCGCACCCCATGCTCCTTTCCCAGGGAGCAATAAAGCAAAGTAAGCAATGGTGAAAGCAAAGGACCCACCTCCCCAGCGGGAGCCATAAGACGAAACATCTCCTAATGAGCTCAGTTTTATATAGATCCTGTGCCTTAATCCTGATTCATGTGTACAAAGCTATGAAATGCCAGGGCTTAGCACCCACTGGGCCAAAAGCTTTGCTTACATTTCTCAGCACAACTGGAACTCCAAACACTGTATATCTAATGAACAGCTAGAGGAGAAAATATATATCCAAAGCCTATACTCTGTGAAAGCTTCTCTACTGGGAAAAAAGGTAGAATATAAATATCCTGCATGAAAGAAGGTTGCAAAACGTAGAGATTTGGAATAGAGAGAAAGACATGTAGCCCAACTGGCCGCCGGTCCTGACCTGAGTCTGTTAACTAGGGTAAAAAAACACATTAAATAAAAACATAAATAGCTTAACTTGATACTGCAGGAAAACAAAATGGGAAATAAAATCAAATTATTACAAATAAATGTTCAGTTTGTAACTTTTTCCTGTTTGGACATTGCCTTCAAGGTGGGTTTGGAAAAAACCAAATTAACTCCAGATCCAGGAAATCTTTGTGCATGTGTTGAACTTTAAGCTCAAGTTATTTCTCTGACTTGAAGTGGAGCAGCACTGATCTTTTGCATCTAACACCTAACTGCTTCAAGGGATTTGAAATGCCACCAGGTTCTTGGCACTGGCTGCACCCAAATGCTCCAGGCTCGAGCACGGTGGTTACCACCTGACCGGTGCACTGAGAGAGAAAAAAATTCTCTGCTCTGACATTCAGCAGACCTTGGAGAAGTTTTTCTAATTCAGCTCAGCAAGAGAAGTTTATGCACACTTACCCACACCCTGGAGAGCAGGAAACAGCAAAGTGCATTCCAGAATCATGCATTTAAACATGCAAAAATGCACTAATTATGGATCCAATCACTTTCCGAAAATTCAAGCCTGCTCTTAGTTCTCAGGGGCTAGCTCTCTGCCGTTTCCAGGGCTCAGCTGGATGCAAGCAGTCTAGTATCTAGATGGATTTTTTAAAAAAAACATACAGACACGCTTATGAGTAGCTATAAAAGCAGCAGAATTTGAATTTAAAGAGAGAGACATTACAAGTGTCACAAAGATTAATAAAATAATTGCATCCGAAGTATCATGGCTGTAGGGCTTTATATATTCGCTTCTCCCTTCAGTGCTGAAAGATGCAAATTGCAGCTGTTGTCCCCCTCCAGCATGATCACCCTCTCCCTGTTTTGACAGATTTCTTGAAAGAATCATCTCACAAGATGTCTGGCTTTTTTTGTTCTGCCTTTAGTAATTTTCCACTTCTCAAACACCTGCCCCTGAAGAGATGCTTGGGACTATCCCAGTCTTCAGGCAACCTACTGTCCCAAGAATCACTGACAACCTGAGGGCTGAAACGTAATGACTATCGTCCTTGGTTGGGTGAGAGGCGACAGCTTCCCAGATCGCTAAGGCTGGATTTTGCCCATGTTGACAAAAAGGCATTCCATGAGAAACACTAAAATGACTTCCACAGCATCAGCCATAATTTATAACTGGAAAATAGAAAGCTTCCCTGTGTCACCACAGTATCTCTGTTGCTATAATCCTGTCCTACCCTTAAGGGGCAGCAGCTTCATTTTCACTTTGCTGACTATTTGAAAGCCCAAAGGCAGGAAGAGGCCACTGGTGATTCACACTGACTTCCCACCTCGTGGGGTTTGCCATGGTTGGTACTACCCAGAGTCACAGTCTCTACAGTGCATTAGGGCTCTGCAGCAAACCTGCAGCAGATCATCTTCACGTCCACGAAGTTACCACAATCTTTAATTAATGCAATAAGCACTGATGAGTAATAAATCAAATTAAAATACAAGGAATGCAAATTTTTAATAAATTAAGCGTTGATACACTCAATAAATATTAATCTACTAAGCATCAAAATTTCATTACATTTCAGAAAACCAGTTGAAAAACCTCTCTGGTGAGCTGGTCTGAAGTGTACAGAATGGTCCCTGTTCACCCATAACATACACTTATTTTTAACTAATTCCTTAATTTATCAAGTTAAGCAGCTTGCCTGAAAGTGAGTCTGGATGATTATTCCATAGCAATATGCAATTTTCTCAACACAGATTCTAACTCACCCCCCAAGATCGTTTCCTAAATGAAACTCCCTTTCTGAGTACCTCCTTTTTCTTCCTTGATTTTGGTGGTCTTTAAAATATTTGCTGACTGGTGTCATTTAATTTTCACCTCAATTAAATCAGCGAGAGTTGCAAAACAAGAAAAAAAATTGTAGGGGGGTGTAAATTAACTCATTCATTTAAGTTCAGTTTATCTACGAGATGTTCTTTCACACTTTGCTCTCTGCAGAGTTCTTCCAACCTTTTATATAGATGTGGGATGTGCTGCACTTGCTTTGACTCTTATCTACAGATTAGCAAAAGAGAAGGAAAAAAAGCCAGATGCAAAGATGCCCCACGAGACTGATATGGAGCTGTTTCTGTAGCAACCGATGATTTTCTTCTCATGTAAGAATGAGCCTAGTCCTATCTAATTCTGAATGTATCTGGGCCTCACTTGCCAGCCAAAGCTGTGTCAAGTATAAAGTCAATATAGTCAGAAACAGTGATAAAAAATAGCAATTATAAAGTCATCTTTCTACTCCTACACTCCTCCTCCAGCCAGGATCCAAAAGATATCTGTACCCCTGCCTTCCATCCCAGCACATCATCTCCAAGCCCCAGCGTCCAGCAAAGCTGGTAAGCAGAGATGGAAGTGGCAGTCAGCCACCCAGGTATCACACATGATACTGAAAGCTCCTTCAGCAGCCCTGTGCACCCATGTCTAGGAGACAGCGTACTCTGGCAGGGGTGTCCCTAGTTCACAAGGGCATCTATACTTGCCTTGCTCTGAGCCGCCATAGAGAACTCCTAAACCCAGAGATGAGATCAACTCCAGCTGTAGAAAGCTCTTGTTGGGTTTGTGCCATTTCACTACCTTCACTCTGTGGGCAATATTTTCTGCAGCTAGGAACCCAAAGCCAGGCTGCCCATTTCACTAACATCTCCTGCCGTAGTCCGCCCAAGGGAAGCTGGAATTGACTCTCTGGGACCACAGGAGGACTTTGTCTTCCTAAGTGTATTTTACCCAGCCAGGTCTCTGCTATTGATCGCTTCCATCTAATTTTAATGTGGTTTGAACAGGTGTGTCTCCCTACCACCTTTAATCTACTATGCAATAGAGAGGTTTTAAAATTGAAATCAAGTGCATGATTTTTCACAGAATCAGAGAATGGTAGGGGTTGGAAGGGACCTCTGTGGGTCATCTAGTCCAACCCTCCTGCCGAAGCAGGGTCACCTACAGAAGGCTGTAGAGGACCGCGTCCAGGCGGGTCTTGAATATCTCCAGAGAAGGAGACTCCACAACCTCCCTGGGCAGCCTGTGCCAGGGCTCCATCACCCTC
>Ga0065711_1026539_pt1 | contig 66524 bp, 29 predicted proteins | sample Hoacrofraction12_FD_59098 | JGI IMG/M metagenome (GOLD analysis project Ga0065711, IMG submission 59098) | Hoatzin crop microbial communities from Cojedes, Venezuela - Epithelial fraction 12 v2 (version 2) | ecosystem: Host-associated > Birds > Digestive system > Esophagus > Crop | place...
AGAGGGACCTGGGTGTCCTGGTGGACGACAGGTTAACCATGAGCCAGCAGTGTGCCCTGGCTGCCAAGAAAGCCAATGGGATCCTGGGGTGCATCAAGAAGAGTGTGGCCAGCAGGTCAAGGGAGGTTCTTCTTCCCCTCTACACTGCCCTAGTGAGGCCTCATCTGGAGTACTCTGTCCAGTTCTGGGCTCCCCAGTTCAAGAAAGATGAGGAGCTACTGGAGAGATTCCAGCGGAGGGCTACAAGGATGATGAGGGGACTGGAACATCTCTCCTACGAGGAGAGGCTGAGGGAGCTGGGCTTGTTCAGCCTGAAGAAGAGAAGGCTGAGAGGGGACCTTTTAAATGCCTACAAATATCTGAAGGGTGGGTGTCAGAAGGATGGGGCCAAGCTCTTTTCAGTAGTGCCCAGTGACAGGACAAGGGGCAACAGGCACAAACTGAAGCACAGGAAGTTCCATCTGAACATGAGGAAGAACATCTTCCCTCTGAGGGTGATGGAGCACTGGAACAGGCTGCCCAGGGAGGTTGTGGATTCTCCTTCTCTGGAGATGAGTTTCAAGACCCGCCTGGACAAGGTCCTCTACAGCCTGCTGTAGGTGACCCTGCTTTGGCAGGAGAGTTGGACTAGATGACCCACAGAGGTCCCTTCCAACCCCTACCATTCTGTGATTCTGTGATCCATAATTATAAATGTTGACCTCAGTTTTTGTGTGACAGGTTTAAACACAGGATGAGTTGCATGTTCTTAAAAACCTACTAATTACTAAATGTCTACTAAATATCTACTAAATAAACAGCCATTGGATCTGTTTAGTAGATTTTTTAGAGTCTTAAAACTGTTCAATTTCACAACATATGACTATCAGGAAAAAACCCAAACATTATTTAGAATCCATGAATTATATCCTTATAAAGGTAAATTTTCTTCAGAGCTTGAATGTATGAAAATTAGCAAAGTGAAAGAAAGTAGCAGGACTGCCAGCTGCAGGACAAATCACTCAAGACTCCTCTGTCACTAAAAGTTATGAGAATGGCTTAATTATCTGAAGAACAAATAGCACATTTATGTAGTAGTTTATGTTTTTTAAAAGAATATCTTGTATGTGTCTATATTTTTATCAGTTTGTATTAAGACTTATATTTCATTCAGTCATGCTTTCTCTTTTTCATTTAGGAGGTCTGGAAATGAATTTTAGCACAAGTCAAAATATGGCTATTCATTTTTCTTCTGGGCTTTTAATACAATGTAAAAATCAGCAAATGAAAGACTGTTTTAGTCGTATTATTTCTTACGATTTCACTACATTTTTATGGTTTTAATACTAAAGATCCTGAAAACAATTATTTTTACTTTCATTTTTACTAATTAATGTTTGTGCACTGTATTGCAGTGACCTATTATGTATATCTGTCTATCTCAGAAATGTATTTTTAATAGATGGTTCTTTGGTAAAGGAAGGGAGAAGGGAGGTTGGGTTGGGATTTTATTAGTTTTATATTAATGGCGTGGGCTGCTCCTTTTAAGAAGGACAATTGTGGTTTGAAGCCTGGTCCTATATTAACTGTATTCCCACAGAAATAATTGAAAAGAAACAACTCTTGATCATTCAGGTTAACCTAGAGTAAATTTTAAATTAATTCTAAGAACTACCATAGTTCAGGGGTTTGGCTTATAAAAGCTGGCAGAAGAATACTGCTCAGATATTAAGATTTTTTTTTTAAATCCTTACAAAATTCCCATCCAGGCTTGTCAGACACTTTAATGCACTTTAGCAATATTGCCTAACATTAGTTCTTTAGTTTTTCTGGTGCATGCTTCCAGACCGACTCATGTGCATCTGAATAACAGAAAAAGAGCTGTAGTGTTGAATATGCCTTGGTGCCACTTTCACAATCACTGTTGTAACAGCACCAGTTGATATTCATTTCTGCTTTAGTTCACAAAAGATGAATAAAAAGAGCATCTAAGCAGCCATGAAAGCTGTATTTCTGCTTGTATTTCACAAGTAATGTACACACTTCCGTGTTAGTTGTATCAATATCACACCAAATCTTTTGCAGCAATCAGGCTGGGGTTTTACCCAGTAATATTTCTGAAAGTCAAGTGATAGTGTCAGTTAATCGTGGTCATCGTGTAGCACACACACAGATTATGCATGTTTGTCAACTCTACTATCTCGCTTTTGACTGGCATTCTCCCCTCACTTCTGTTCCAGGTGGAGGCTTACTGTCAACACAATCCATGTCATACAAACTTTCTCTGGTTACATCATTGCATACTAGACTGCTAATTTTATTAAGGGTTGTTTACCTCTGAGTACTAGACTCTATTGGCTATGATAACAACTTTCATATATACACATCTTGAATGTTCTTCTGATGGTGACTTATTTACTAATATGACATTCAATAAGAAGGGTTATTGGTTTAATACATTGCGGACAATTACCACACACAATCATCAGTTTGTTTCAAGTTGACTGTAGACCTGTCTACTGTGCTCCCACATCAAGCAGTTCTTTGTATTTTGGGCTCCTTTAAGTACTTGAGATCCACTGAACATGCAACAAAATCGCAAAATTTAGTTAGCATGCATGCACAAGTTTTCTTTCATTTTTTTTTTTAATTAAGCACTCAGACTTACTTCAAAAGTAGCACAAATATGCAAGTCAACTTTATGATTAATAGCTTCAGACTCAAATGCTTTTATTTTTGGTCTTCATGGAGAATCTACTATTTCCACTGAGATTTTTTGAACAACTTTAGCTCTATTTAAAGTTAATGAGCTTTTTCAATTAAAGCTTCAGATATTTAGCCTTTGGATAACATTTAGATGAACCAGGGTGTATCTAATTATGTTGGGTGAATTCTTAAGAGGCTTTGCATATACTCATTCATAACAAGCACATTTTGTGTGGTGAGCACGTACTGGACTTCATTCTTGACTGAACGCAAATCACCTTTGTGAAAACAGCATTACCAATAGGTCTGAGAGTTCGAGGAATGACTGCACTAGCAAATGCCTTTGAGAGTATGTATAACATCAGCCATTTTGAGTGGCAGAGAAATCAGGACTGCCACTAGAGTAGAAACTAAACAAGGAAAAGAAGGGTGGGTAAAAATACAAGAACATTGTCTAAACTGGGCAAAACATGTCAGAACAGAATATTGAAATCTTGCTGCTTGCTTACAGAAACTAGCAGTGAAATCAACAAAGGGATTAAACTAAAAGAAATGCCACTTTAACATGAGAAAAAGTGGGGAAAAAAAAGATTGTGTGGTTTTCGACTTGTGTACTTTGGTGCAGATGTACATGGGGAGGAAACACGGCTTTACACATTGACTTCCCTGTGAGCTGATATGTTCTGCTTTTCTGTGTAAGTCCTTTGTTTCTGATCACTCTACCAGACTCCTGAGGCACAGAAGTCACCACAGGAGAGAGCCTGGCTGGCCCAGAAATACTGGCACATCAGTTCAAGTTGTTGACTTGCATTCGTGGCAGGCATTTTAATCTGTGTCACTTGTGTCTGGCCACAACCTTAGAACATCCCTTGCACTGTCAAATTCTTGAGGCACCACCCGTAATGTGAGGGTGGCATTACACTTCTATCTAAACTAGCAATTGTGAGGATATTTGCTGCAGCAAAGGGCTAGCCAGAAGGAAGGAGTGAGACAAATACCTGTTTAGGTAAATAACGAATAGTATTAAACAATAAAGTTCATCTCCAAACTGGGATTTCAAACATGGGGACCTGCTGAGCACTAGCTCGCGTGTTCAGCTCCCTAAAAATATGAAGCAGAAAGGCTTTGAAAGGTAAAATCTGAACTCAGGTTTCAGTTACTTTCTAATGCAGGGCAATCCAATTGTACAGTGTAGATATGCCTGCAGAGAACATCTTCACAAAACCCAGCTCACTTCTATAAGCCTGTGCTTTAAATGCACAAATACATATTTCTCAGTACCCTTAGCTTTTTTGAATGGTCCACATACACGCTTTTCTCAGCTCTGTTCTGCATCTTGTTTCCAGGTTGGTTAGCCAAACTTAACACACACCATAGCAGATTCAAGGTAGTCTCTGACTTCACTTGGCCAGTCAAACTGGGGCAGCCCCTCGGTACAGAAAGGTGACTGAGCTGCGATGGCTCATCCTTGATACTCTTTTTTCTTTCTCAAATTTTCTGAAAATTTTTTCTGCAAAACTGTTAGATGTGACAGCACAGACAGATCAACAAGAAGAACAGTGTGATTGTGTAGGGTTTTTTCCCCAGACGCTCCCGATAAACAGAATGTAAAGGCAGGGAAACAATTTCAAAGTCTGTAATTGGAGATCTGACTGAAAAATCTACCACTAAAGTACATGGTCTCATTTGTCTCCTGCACCCCATCCTGTGTCAAGCAAAACACGAACAAGAATCTGCAATGGAGTATAGTTCTTAACAAGACTTGTACTGCAGCTTTCTAATACTATACTTCAGTGAATGATAAAAAAAGAAATTGCTCTTTTTGTGACTGAAGCCTCAGTCTAAACCAGAACAGAACAAAGCTGAGAGCAGTTTCTTCAAGAATATTCTGAGAATATATCTGATCCAAAAGAAAACGTCACCTTTCTCCCCAGCTAATGTGGCATTTAAGGGGAAAAGTGGCAGAATTCCACCAGAACTTGCCAAAACTGTGAATCTAAAGGTATTTGCCTTAGGAAGAAAAATATCCACCGTGTTCTCAGCAGCGAAGTATAAAATGGCTGTTTTCCTTCCCTCCGTATTTCCTGTGTTTTTCATTAAAAACAATGTAGCAAAAACCATGTAGAGGCCACAAAAATTCAATTTAATATTATTTTTGTTTTGAGAATTTTCTCTACATAGCGTAATCCAAATCCAACCCCACACTTCGCTGAACCCTTCTTGCTTCTTATCTTCAGAATAACAGAGCTGATGTCATTACAGGTGACTTTTCATTTGCCAGGTAAGGAAGCCATTTTGCTCTTGTCAAATGTGGCCACCAGAGGGTCATCCTTGGGGACAGCCCCAAGGCATAGGCAATGTATCCGGTGTGCAAACCACCACCCTGGCCAGTTAGGAATCAAGATAAAGCACAGAGTGCATACTGGGCGCTAGACTGGGCTTAGCTGTTGAGAGGAAATTCCTCACACAACTATTTTTGAGAAACCACAGCCTTGTATCTTTAGTCGTAATCACTGCTTCGGCTTTTTGAAATGCTTCATGTGACTTGATTGATTTTGGTAGCTATTTGGCTTTGGCTGACTGATACATCACTGGAAGTAGAAATGCATTAAAACAGCAAGCACGGTTGGAGCTACAACAAATTGAAAAAGGTGCTTTAAGAACTTACCAAGATACCTTTGTCACTCTTTTTTGGGCTTCTGTCCCAATGACTTCAGCTTGAAAGCATTAAAATGAGTTCCTTATACATGCTATGCAGGTGAGGGGGTTTTTTGAGCTTTAATTTGCAGTTTGATTCGCCCCGGGATTTTCAGGTGTTGCATGAGGGAGTAAAGAACAGAAAGTACCTCAGTTCTTGGTTGTCAGCCATTGGATGATGGCCACAGCATTATTAAACCATCCAAGCATGCTGGGTCTCAACCACAAAATTTAATTTTCCCTACTGCAGGGACTAATCAACTTCCAGAGGCACTAAGTCCTGAGGAGACTGGTTTTATCTGTATTTTCTTCTTTCAAAGACTGAAGCACGGTTAATTTTACAGTTTTGTCTATCCTCAGGCTTACAAACAATGACAGAAATGCAGCTTGATGAGAAACAGATAAAAAATGGAATTTATGCTTACACTATGACATAAATTAAAGAAAGATGAAAGGTTTAAATAATTAACAGCACCTCTGTAGGTGAGATAGAAAGACCCCAGATTCCCTTAAGTGAAGGAAAAAAAAGATCGGCAGGGAAATAAAGCATGCTGAATGGTATCAGCAGCTACCTCTTGCTTTGTGTGAAACTGAGAAAGTAATTTCTTACTACAATTGCCTGTTTCCACAAAACCACCTCCACTGACTAACTGAATTCGCATTTCTGAGTCTTCATAGGACTTTTACAGTACACACACATTTGTATCTCAAATTTAGTATTCAGAAGAGCTATTTGTCATGGATTCACTGCATAATAATCCTTTAGCTTCTTAAACAGTGGCTAGCATACTGTTTTTTTCAGGGACCCCGTGTGTATGTTCTCCACCCTAGAAATATGACTAGGCAATTGAACCATTTATGTTTCATTTACCGAGAAGTATAGGGTTTCATGCTAAGAGGGGAAAGCTGGGAGGCAAGTAAAGAGAGCAAGGAAAGGAAAGAAATACTGCAGCTCAGCACCACTGCAATATTCATCTATATTGTTTTTAATCATAGAAACTGTTTCTTGGAGTTCTTCCAAGAAATACTTGGGGGCAGGGAGGGAACTCCACGATGAAATAATGATACCTTAAAATGTACCAATACTGGAGATAAAGGCTGTACTATGCACATGTTAAATTTATGAGAAAAAGATGGTTGCAAGCAGCAGTTCACATGACTAAGAATTCTTTCAAAATGACGGCTGTTGAGGCTTTATAGGAAACATTAGCTTATAAGAAATTTGGAAATAGAAGAAAGTTCCAACAAAAGAAAACAATTATAAATATTCTTAATTGCCTGGAAATAATTTGTCATACAAAATTGGACTGAGATACATTTATACAAAAGCTTCAGATGCGTTGATGTTGTAATGCCTTTTAGGAGCCCAGCATATTTTCGCACAGAGTGTTCCAATAACACATTAAAGAAAAGGATATGACTTTCACTTTTATCTTCTGTCTCCTTTCCTCACTCCATTTTCTCCTCCACTTTTTTCACTTCACTTTTCCTTTTTTTCCTTTCATTTTTTTTCTTTTTGCAGGGCAGGGGGGAGCATAAAATAACTGGAAGACTCAGTAACTGCTACTCAGTGTATTTTATTGTTTCAGGAATTCATTCCAAGCTGGGCTGCAATTACATTTAAAACTGGAGAATAATGGGCTATTGACATGTATATGGTTTTAGAAATATAAGGCCTCATTTTCTCAGCTGGAATTTCCCCACAATGTGCATTTGCATTACATTAGAGATGCTCTTTTTAAAAGAGCATAGCCTGCATTCAGACATTTTGACGTTATCTGGGTCAGAGGCAACATTTAAAAGCAATAGCCCTACATCTACTGTGAATTTCTTACAAGCATACACAATGCATTAGTGAAAATGAGGGAAACACTGAGAGGTTCTCCATATTAAGCCATAGTTTATGACATACCTGCCTGCACCAGACATTAATCTGCAGGAGATAGATCGTCATGGTCATGGTCCCCTGCTCTACTCCAACTGCATATACATTACCTAAATTGAAATCTGCACTTCTTCATGCCCTGTGCAGTTTGATGTGACCAGAAATGGTCAGATGCATAAACCAGCAGTTTTCACAGTGCATATAATCATCTCCATTTTCCATGTATTTACCTACACACACAGCAGCTGCAAATTTTTCCTTCCGCCTTAACAATGAGGACTTTATTCTCCCTCAGCTTAGCTGAGGTCTAACTAGCTTTTCAGGCTCAAAATTGCGTGGCACTGGTTAGGTATGTAAGCAGCTCAGTACCTTTCTTGTTCCCAGAAGTGCCGAAGACATAATGGAAAAGGAATGCAGAAGTTTTTCACCTGTTATAATTGTTTTATAAAGCCCTGTACAGTGAATCCTTTGTCATCTTCCAAGAATGGGTCATTTGTGAATGCTAATGCTTACACAAGGTTTTTATGAATAGAAAGATCTGTGTAATTGGTGTGGTATTGCAAGTGAAACCCATAGAGGTTGCACAAGATGTATTTAACTTTCTAATTCACCATTTGCAAGATTTTCAGATATCAGATGTTTAATTTATCCTTCATTGACATAATCCATTCTAAATGGAAGGGGCTCCAAATTAGTACTCCCGCTGTAATTACTGAGAAATTAAAGCCAGAGTAAAGTATGGGGTTTTCCTTCATCTTTTCATGTCTCATTTCTAACATTTCTCCCCACTCCCACTTCCTAGCACCATCACAATTTTCCCTCTTTCTAAGTGCTCTATTTCAATGCTCCGCTTGCCCTTCCTTCTCATAGATCTGACACTACCTTTGCTGCTCTCTTGTCTCTTGACTTTTTCTGACTCCGGCCAGTCCCTCACACACAATGCATCTCTCCTAGCACCTTTTCTGCTGTCTTCAGTCGTTTCTTCCAAAGCTTCTCCTCTCTTCCTCTTTTCCTGTTCATTCTGCTCTATCCCCTTCCAAACATCAACCACATTTTCCAGTCCCTTTCCTTCTCACTCTACCTTTCCTTTTAACTGAACCCTGTATTTGCTTTGATAAACCAGCCCTTTTTAATGATTTGTCCCCACCTCTCCTCATCCAGCTTGCAGAAAGATACTTCATTTGCATTCCTATGCTTGAATTTCCAGCTCTAGCTTCTCTAGAGCTATTGAGCCAACAACTGCCACAGAAGTAGCTCCTTAGCAAAATGACAAAACATGTCACATAACAGGTGTCTGTTCCTTGACTCTTGAAAAAAGAAAACCTGAAAACCAGCAGACTCACAAAAAATCTCTTGAGAACCTGTGAGAAGGACATCCCAGAAGGCTGAATTTTGTCATTCTTCCAATTAAGGAGGATAGGTAGGAGCTGAAGAAAGGAGAATTTGGGATGTCCTTTGCCTTGCCTAAATGTGAGGAACTATCTTTCTTCCAACCTCTGCTCCGAAGTTTCACCACTTCTCCCTGGGGTTTGGATCAATCCTAACAATGTCCTAGACAAATGTAGGTGCTTTCCCCCTTCTGAGGGGAGGTTTTGTTGTCTCCTAGTGCAGCAGAGAGGGAATAGTTACTTACATGTAGGTTCGAGTTCACTGCCCCACAAAAATAAGAGAGACTGTATCACAGTTTTCTTCGCCCAAGGAAGAGCGACTCTCACAGGTCTCTCCCTCCTAAGTGGAGAAGGTGTTGGGAAGTGGGAACAGATGGAGTGGTATTATTTTTCAACAGCAAGTAGGCAGTTCCTGCTCTTTTCTTTCCTCAAATACACCATAGCTGGCTGGCAACTGGCCTGCTTGTGAACAAGCATTCCTACCTAACACATTTGCTTCCTGTACTGCATCCCATCAGACAAGATACAGTAGTTTCACTTTACTGCACCATAAAATATCAACACTCATGCTGCTAGGTAACTCCAGAAAGGACAAGCTCCCACTCTTATTTTGATCCCTTTTTCTCAGATTAAGTTAATACCTAGCACCCCACCCAGGCCTGTGAGAAAATACAATGCTCACGTGATTCTGTTAACAATACTACCCATCCCAATGCCTTTGTGATGGAAATTCATCCCTTTAAGAAAATTCTTGACATTTTAAACATGGTTTTGCAGTTTTACCACATGGCAATGACTGTTCTAAAAATACTAAATAAAAAAATACTAACTAAAAATACTGTTGTGAGAGACAAAAAGAGGTGAAGATGGAAAAATGCAAGGAAGTGTGTTTTATTTGCAAGAAGACAGCAGGGAATGAAGCAGTAAGTGACAGAAGGGGGATTAAGCAAAGAATGGTTTTAGCAATTATATAGCTTTATCATTTTAGTAAAATTCTTTGTTCGGTTTGAGAAGGAAACAATTTTATTTTATCATTGTTTTTAAATCTTCCTAAAAGCAAAGCGAAGTAGGAAGATCTGCCCATAAAGTGTATATGAAACATTTGGAGGGAAGTTCCTCTGAAGCTGTATAATCTAACGTGTAATGGGATATTCTCCAGCATTCCTGGGATGAAGAGACATGCCAAACATACAATCAGGTTTTAATTTGCTGATAAGCAGCGATAGCAGATGACTCTGGCAGCTGTATAGCAAGTAAATAAATATTTCAGCAGTTTTGTAGAGTAAGCAATTTTGCTTAATCAGCCAACAAGACTATTTTAGAAATGAATATGACCTGACAAAGCAGAACATCAGTGCTTCGGCACATGTACTGTCTGATGTGGCAGCAAAGAAGTCCTGATCGGGATTAAGCAACACCTCACAGATCTGTGAGGACAAAACAGTGGCCATGCTGAGAACGGTCTGACACTGCTGCATTGCATTTAGGGGGCATGCAAGTCATGCAGGCACTAAAAACCAGGATGATGCAGTCTGCTGTCTGCTTTGAGCCTGAATCAGTGCTCCAGGAGCTCTGGGCACCCTTGCTTCACGTAATTTTGCTTCAGGAGCAGGTCTTAGTCCATTTTAAATATGACCAACTCTTCCTCTTTCACCTGATACAGTATTCCTGGTGATCAGCATTTTACCAAGTCCCTTCTAAACTGTGATGCTACAGAAAGTTCACTGGCAGTTTGACATTCAGGACTTCAGCTGGTTTGGCTGGATTTTCTCGTTTTCCTTGGCCCCTTCACTGCCCAATCTACACAGCCACTGGGAGGTTTTCTGTTGAATCATCAGTTATTGCTTCCTTTAAAAACAGAAGCTATTTGCTATATGTGGAGATCAAAATTATATTCTGACCCTTCCTTACAGCGGTTTCTAATGTAAAACTCTTGGTAACATGGTTTAGGGCATAGTAAACCAAATCCACAAGTGCTACAGGAAGTAGAATTTAGGCAGAGATATTCCTGGCTGTGATTAAGTGCTACTAGCACTAACACTTGAGTCTGGTTGAATTAGAATATGAAAATAGAAATTGCCATTTCTCCAAATACATATATTACTGAGGCAGAAGTAATTTTTCTATTTCTTGACAAAACCATTTTTTATAGGAAGAGCCAAATCAAAAAAAATCAAAAACCTTTTCCACACGAATGCAACTTCCTCAATGAAGCTGCAGACACAAGATGCTGTTTGTTCTCAGAATAACAGGCAAGGGTGACTCAAATACACCTAATAAGCATAAGAGTTGGACAGGCTGGCCAGTTACCTGACCAGGGGAGCTGTGGGAATTCAAACTGTGTCCACCTCCTAAACATCCCACCTGCCTATCTGGATCACAAGTAGTGGAGAATTTTCAAACCAGTTCTACTGGGATATGAAGTCTGGAAAATGGTGAGGGAATCAGTAGAAAAATTTAGTTTCTGAGAAAGAGGCAAGTGAGTTGATTTATTCTTTTTTAATGATCATACTTCAAAGATATTGCTGACTAAGTTATTAAAATCATGTGTCATTTTATATGTTTAAAAATATACATATATTAACATGGAAATATTACCAACTACCAACACACTAGTATGTGTTTCTGTTGAAATAACTGACAGAACTCCAAAGTGCACAAACTTTATTCTAACATTTTGCCAAGCAATTCTTCATAAAAATTAATATGAAAAGTACTTTCTATTACATTAGTATAAACTGTAACCACAAACAGGTATTACTGATACTTTCTTGAGGCCATGTTCTAAAACCTTTATTTAAATGGGACATTTTATTAAGCGTTATACACATCACCCAGTCTTGTAAGCTCTGTAATCATTTTGAAAAACTTGGCAGACAATGGTTTCTAAGCCCTGGTTAAATCACTTTTTGTATTACAATAGTCACCACCTTACTTATAAGGGTTTATAGTGGAATAAAACCTTTGCAGACTCTTCAGCTGAGGACAAGAGCTGACCTTGCTACAGATTCATAGAATCATGGAATCATTAAGGTTGGAAAAGACCTCTAAGACCATCAAGTCCAGCCGTCAACCCAACACCGCCTAATGTAATCCTCCAAGCCCCTGGTGTCCAGAGTCAAAGGCTGCTGCTTTCTTCCGTGGACTTGCCTTCCCTCAGGACTTCATGGATCCCATCCAACATAACACATGCAACCTGAAAATGAGCTGCCAAGAAAGAATCAAGCAAACTTCTGAGGTCATACACAGAGACATACATAACTACGTATGCGTATCTATATGTCTGTATCTAAACGTGAATATCTATATCCATACACATAAATATGTGTGCACACACACACATGCACACAGATTGAGGAGTACAGTTTGTGCTTTGGAAAATGTCGTATGGCTTTTAGCTTTTGCATATGATTCCACAACAATAGCAGCTCCTGAAACTGCAAGGAGTAGCAGGTTACAGTCTACTGAAGGTAAGAGTCACACTGTTAAATCATACTTGTAAAACTTCCCATGCAAACAGTGGTGAAATCATCTTTAATCACCTTTTCTCTACTTTACAAGGGGTTGCAATGAAAAGGTATTTTGTATTGTATATTTGTACCGTGTTATTTGTATGCTATTTCTCATAGAAACGTGCAAAAATCACGTTTTTTGAGCTTTATAAATGTTGACCAAATAGGGAGTAGGAAACTTAGGAGCCTAGTACTTGAATAATTAGCACTGGTAGCCTTGATTTCTGAAATTATTCTCCAGTGGTGGCTTGCAAGTAGTAGCTGATAAGACTTTAAAAAGCAAAAATGTGAAACTAATTTTACTGATGTGTTTGAATAATTAGATAAGTGTGAAGCTCTGAGAGTGCAAGAATGTGTGGCAAGTAAGTGTTCAGACAAGTTCACCTAAAATTCCTGTTTCAAGAAATACTGTGCATTACCTTACACCCCTGCTAGTGCAAGGTGATTTGATTTCCAGTCATCTGCTGCAACACTAATTTAATCCCTGCAACAACTAAAAGGAAGAAACGGAAATCCTAAATATCCATAAGTGCATCTCAATACACTTTTATAAAGAGGTCAGATCTCTGGGGAAATTGCAGATTTGGACCTGAATGTAAGAGAACAGACAGCATATCAGCCACGCTACTGTGGAGCCACAAGACAAATCTCTATACTTAAAAGTGTTGGGCTGATATATTATATGAGACCAAACATGAAGCATATAAACTATCATTTCACAATAAGCATGACGTGTCCTTTATTAACAGTAAAATAGTCCAGTATAATAGTCTATGTAATTTCAGTCAGAAACAGGTGGAATACAAAGTAGATATTCCAGTCTGCTCCATATCCCTGCACTTGTTTCCTACAGACTACTTTCCTTAGCTGAGAACATTGTAAAATTATGTCTCCAAGAGAAAATTATATCTGCCAGATTTCTGTAAGCACCATACACTAGATCTCCTTTCAGTTGTGCTACATATGAGGGATAGAGCCCGATGGGTACATGAGAGCAGGTCTGTAGGTTTTTTTAAAAAAAACAAAACAAAAGGAAAAATCCTACAGCTTAGTGTACAGCTGACAGATTAAGGACTAACAGCAAAAGGGGTCTCCAGACAAAGCTGATGATTTGGGCCCAGATTGAGGCTTCAGCTGAACACAAAATTTCAGCCATTGATCGAGAACAAAAGCTGGATCCAGACTGGAGCACCAAGCTGAGAACAGGCTGATAGACCACACCAGGAACTGGATGAGACAGAGGGTGCCAGGCTACAATTAACAAAGAGAGGTCAGAAACAGGTGTGATTCAGGTGTGACTTTGTTAGTTATAGATTCATGGTTAAGCTTGAGACCGGATAGACAGATAAGAGGGGATTTTGGGTGTGAAGTAAAGAGTCAGTAGAATTGCCTTATCACAAAGCAACGGGCGTCTGGAGCTTGCTTGCTCTGGTGGTGCAAAAGTAGGAACTGAAACTGCTATGGTCCACTTATTTGCTACTGATCTGGGAGGAGCTAGGCTAGGGTCAGTCTCGTACCTGGAGGATGCCCCTGGCTAGATTTTATATCTATTGCTGTACCTTCAGCATTCACAATGTTTTTCACTGCAGAGTCTGCATGCAAAATATGTGAAACAACTGCAGATCAGTCTCTGTGCATCAAAGGACTCTGTTTATTGGTCTTAAACTGATACGTAGGCCATGCTTACCTTAACCTTATACAGATTCATTCCAATTTCTAACATTCTTTTTAAAATGGAACGAAGTTGGTATGAAAACTTAGGTATATTAGATATACCAGGCAATCAAATAGCCAAAATAGCAAAATTCACAACTGCTACTGGTTTTATTATTGCTTTTGTCTTTGTCTGGGTGCATTAGCTATCCCTCTTGCCTGACAGTAGAGATAAAATATGTATCTTGGGAAACAGCCATCTAGATGTTACCAATGAACACTCTGAAAACAGAAAAAACACAGAAGCACAAGGTCCTTTGAGCCTTTGTCCATGAGTTCCTGGCACTTCTGTATCCTATCCTTTACCTTCCATGATGTACCTCAGAGAACCTGCTTTGTGTCTTTTGGAGGACACGTCATTGCATAGCTTCATTTTTTTCTTCTCTCCTGCCCTGCTTTTCATCATTTTTCAAAAAAAGCAAAATATTTGTGATGTGCCATGAAGCTCTGCTTGCATTCAATTCCCGTTTCCCTGAAGTAGATCTCTGTTTTCATAGGTAAATAAATGTACCTCTTAAATTAGGGCACCATTTTGTTGAGGGCATGGAAAGGGAAGGTGGAGTCAGGGGAAAAAGTGCCAAAAGCTGTTTTTCTGTGTTGAGCAAACACGTGGGAAACTAGTGTTTGCTTCAGGGCAGAATTTGTTTCAAAAGAAGAACACTGTGTTTGTCATCAAAGACTGGGGGATTTGCAACCCTAACCTCATCTTCAAAGTCTTGTGGAGTCTGACAGTAAGAAAAAGAAGTATGCATACCCACAGACAGAGAAAGTCCTTACAGACTAACAATCAGTAAGTGTGAGTGAAATGCAGGAGACACAAAGCAGGGAGAAAACTACAGCACAGACTCCACTGAGGAGTATGCAACTCTCCTATCTCTGCAGAGCGGCAGCCACGTGGGGTGGGAGGGAGAAGGATAACATTTTAATGACACTGAGCTAGGGTGATGCCAACTCAGCAAGACAGGTGTTTTTATTTCTGAAGTAGGTGTAAACTACTAATTTACCTATTTGAGCAGTAAGAGCTGTGGAGTAGCTTCATGAAGGGCACCATAGGCTAGATTAATGCAAAATCGTAGGCCATCCTGAAATTAACAGAAGTTTTCTTTATTCTTTTCTGCAAGACCAAAATTTCACACTGGTGTAATGAAAAAGTCTTCTTCCTGTCTGACATCTATATTTTTTCTTAATTCAAGTTGTGGTTTTGGAACAATTCTTCCTTTGTGTTCTAACTGGAAATGACTTTTCATTCACCAGCTGCATTGCAGCTATTGCTACTGTGTCTCTACACTTTGCTTCTGCTCCATTGTGGAGATCTTTTTTTCTGTCAAAGCCTTTCCCTGGACTTTATCGGCTATCTCTCATCCAGGCATCTAGAACAACGTTTCCCTAGTGAACAGTTTTCTAACTTTCTAAAGAACTAGGAGCTCCTTGACAAGTGCTTTGTGTGTCTATCTTGCCTGTGGTGGGAAGGTGAGTAGAAGACAAGTCTTCACCCACTCCAGCCCTCTCATATGGAGCTGGCTCCAGGCTATATAACTTCGCCATGTAAATTAGCTTTTAGCAATAATTTCAATTTGGATGAAGCTCATATTTTTCATGAGTTATTAGCTAACTTCAAAAGCAATAGCTTCCAGTCCCATCAAGATGGAAGTACTGCTACAGAATTACAGAAGTCATCACAGAGCAGACAAGGTATTTAACAATTGGCATCTCCTAAGATTTTTGGGTTTTTGCAACATTTTTCTTCAGTGAGGCTACATCTTGGCACTGAGGAAGTAATTTACAGTCAATATGTCCTTAGGAACAAGTAGTCCTCCTTTTCTGCAAGCAGGGTAGCCTATGGAAGGGGTTAACAGTAAACAGCACAGAATTGTTCCATTAGGGAATGACTGTAAACACTGAGGACTTCTTCCATTTCTTTCCCTCCTGTAGTTACTGTGCTTTTCAAGTGAGCGGTTTGGCAACCCTGAAACTTTAGCCTTTATTTCTAGATATAAATCAGAGAACTGTCCCCTTATGTTGACAGTTGCTATATAAAATCTGTTTCTTTCAAGTTTTAAGTGGTCCAGTGTATGAAATTTAAGAAATTGCAGAACACATAAATCTAAGGGTTTTATATTCAAGTCAATGACTTGCTTTTAACATAATGCAGACAGGATACTGAGGTGCCAAGGTTGAGCATGAAGGTAAAACAGAGCTATAGCAAAAATTATTGCAAAAATTATTGCCATTTTTCCCTTCAGCTTCTTCAGACTGCCGAAGACAATAATGTGGAGACACAGTGTGATCAAAACACCTTTAAAAACCTAGTTAAAAGACCAGAAGTCATTCAGAAATAAATGATATTTCTGCATGGATTTGCAAAGGGAATATCAGTGATCTGATGCGGTTTTGTTAAAGAAGGCTCAGAATTTACCGCTTGCAGAGGCCAGAAACTGCTCTGTGTTTGAGGCCTCACAATGATGCTTACAAAGGATTAGGGGTCAATATGGGCTGTCAGTGAATTGTCCCCCAGTTGATGCTGCCTTCCCAAATGGGAAACCACCACACTGGGAGAACGGCGTACCTCCTTTCAGGTAGACTGTGTCCCTAAAATGTTAGTGTGACTAGAGACATTAAGAGAGATGCAGGCTAGGACAATCCATCTGTGCAAATAAACAAGAGTTTATTTCCAGCCACGATGGTGGAGTTTGCTGGGGATGTAATTCCTCATAGGGAGCAAGCATTTTATTGCTTATATCTCACTTTTCATTGCACCTGAACTTCTGACTATCTGTTAACAGTTGGATATTCATTATGCAGATATGAATGGTGGCTCTGTTCTCTGTACTTCACTTTTTTTTTTTATTGACTGAAATCTGGCAACACAGCCTTGGATCAATCTAACAACAGTTCACTGGCTTTTGGGAATTTTTGTTTTTTTAATGTAAGAAAATAGTGATTTCACAACCACTACACATGCTGTAATAATATCCAAACAAAAAAAATCTCATTGCCTGAGGACAATGCGGAAACATGGAAACCTTGCTGGAATAGTGCATCCACACAAACAAACAAGAAATCATCTCTGTGTGTCCATTCCTCAGTGTCTGCTGGGTTTCATTCATAAAGGTCAATATGACCACCACCCTAGGTCTATGGGGACCTCCCCATCTCCTGCTGATGGTCCGGTGCCAAACCGGAAGGGACGTGAGCTGCAGGTGGGGGATGAGTCCCATGGCTGTGTCAAGGGCTGCCCCCACAGCGAGGCACCATGGGCCCTGGTCCCACAGCCATGCCAGGGGCTGCACCTGCAGCTGTATCGCATGGAGCTCACCTGCCAGGGGCTTTGCCCAAAATGGGGCCAGGACACAGCGATGGGTCACAGCCCTGCAGGCTTCCCAAAACCACTGCAGCCAGGGAAGATCCTGCCACCCGTTCCCCAAACAATTTAATGAAGATCAGGTGAAGGGTGCAGGGTTTTATTAATCAGGTGGGTCTCATCTTCAATGTTGTGTGATGTCTGGCCTGCACAACAAACCTTAGCCTGTCCTCAGCAGTAATTTTCTGGCCCTCCAGAATGGCCTACCTAGGTACCCTGTCAGGCACAGGGTAACAGCTCCTGCCCCAGGAGGCTCCCAGTTCACTGCTCTGGAGCAGTGGTTTGGAAAGAGCAATCCCACAGCCATGGCTGAGGGTCCCTTGCTGGAGCTCCAGCAGAGCAGCCAGTCTGCCACCCGTGGCACTGTCCTGTTCATGGAGCTGGCTGTGGGAAGTGGCTAGGAGGGAGTAAGGCCTTGTAGCCCGCTATACGTTAGTGCTGATGGAGGCTCTCAATGATGACATGGCCAAGGTGGAGCCACAATGAGTCTGGGACAGCTCTTGGACCTAGCTGTCACTTTGGAGAGGTGCCTGATGGCACACAAGAGAGAGCAACAGAGCGCTTGGGGGAGCCCAGCCACATTTTCATCACTTTACTTATCACCCACAGAGCAGAAGTCTATGGAGGTGGACACAACTCAACCACACCAATGTCTCAAGACTGAGGACACAAGTGGGGGGAAGGATCGTGCTTTTGCTGTGATGAAAAAGGCCACTGGCTTGAACAACCTCCATTGCCAGACCAAGGCAGGGCAGTCAGGAGGCATCTGCACCAGTGCCCTGGCACACAATATTCCTTGTCATCATCCTCTCGGGGCAGGTGCACTGTCCAGTCCACTGTGCCCATGGTTTTGTGGCCTCTGAGTTTGTCCAGAATGCCCAGATGCCTACTTGGCCCCAAGTCACCTCAGCCATGTTCATTGCTACGGATGGGACCTGTGGAGATGTTCACCTTAAGGTAAACCATGGGACCTGGACAGCCAGAGACTCCTGTGTACCCCCCTTTATTCTGTCATCCTCAGCCCATCTTGACTGCAGAAACACAATCCAATCACTGACCGCTGATTTGGATCCCTGTGCTGGTGTGTTGTCACCCTCAGCTTCCAGTTCATCTTCCCTCATGGTGCCACCCCAGGCTTGCTGCTTCCTGACTCAGAGGGTTTCTTTGTCATCTAAGCTTTGGATTAAAACATGTTCAGTGAAAAGAGCAACTAAAATTAGATGACTATCCCCTCAACATCATTCATTAAATAAGCTCATGGGTTTTGTCCTCTTCGCAAAGGATGTCTTTTCAAAATATCACAACTTCAAATGTCAGTCTTCTCAACAGTCTTGTCGTTAAGAAAGACAGAGCTGAAAGACTGTAGGGAATGATGTGCCATTTCACAGTAAGTGGTCCATAAAAACTGAGCTCCATAAAAGACATGACAGTGCTCTGGCATTGTAGTACCCCTGCTCTACCCAGTCTTAAAATAAGAGAGAGACTTACAGTCTCTGTTTCAGTTTCTGACTTCCTAAAAAAGTAAGAGATATTTTTAAACCTATGGTGGTGTAAATTTACTTCTGCTTCTCTCTACACGGTAGCTTTGTGGGCTATCATTGAGGTTACAGAGCTTATACACCTCTTCTCCTGCTCCACACAAAGGTCAATGGATAGTTTTTATGTGGTTTTAGTATTGCACAACAACCACAGCATAGCCTAGCCTCTGCCCAGCATGTGTGTACTATCTGAATTTACCACTTCATTGCCTGAGCACACCACTTGTACATACTGAACCGGTTTGATGGACCCTAGACAGATGACACTTACAGAACTGTTGTCTCTGAAGTTTCCAAAATGTAAAGGGCCTGTAAAAGTGAAAAACAGAAAATTCCTAGAATGTTTGCAAAAGAATGAAAACACGGAATATTTCAGTTGAATATTAATATGAACCTGTATGTATTCATAATCCGATAGATGCAGCTCAGCATGTTTTAGTGTTTTTTCCAGGTAGCATTAATGTTCAATCAAATGAGAACTTAATGGCTGCCCTCCCTGAATCTCACCAGTTAAACATTGTAAAAGTCTTTAGATGATATGAAAGGGATTTCTTAACCTGTTCCCATGAAGCTGTATATTTCCTTCAACACCTCCTCAGTTTCTAACATATCCTCTCTGAAAGCAGTTTTCAAAAATACTAGCACCAATTTGATATGATGTTTCCTTAGCGGCATGCCCAGAACTGTAACATGTTGTACTACAATCACCTAGGAGAAAACATGCATGTGATATACACAGCTGGCATTGTTTCCTGTATGAACACTAGACTGCAGATAAAAAGAATGGCCAACTGTCTGCAACATAGAAAATATGTAGGAAAATGACAGCACAGCTCTTAAGCTCTCATGTATGTCCATGGAAACTCCAGATGAATATCCAACCCAGATTATGTAATTACTGGCTACCTAGTTATGTGCAGCTGCTTAATATTCCTGTACTATACACATACACATAAATTATTTTACTTTTCTATTATGAAATTGTGGGTGAGAGAGCTTAATCACTGGGCTCTAGTTTCACTGCTATTTAAATTGTGGTCAAATAGAATTTACCTTCAGAGACTTGTGTGCTGTTGGGTTTCTGTTGAATAAAATGTGATTCAAATAGATTTGGACAGTTTTCTTAGCTACAGAAAAGCCAAAAACGTTTTATTCTGGACAGATTTTGGATTGGCTCTATTATTTTTTCCCTCTGGTTAGAAAAAAACTTCATTAAGAAGTAACAATTGTTACAGGACCTGAACAAAGAGCACAGTCAACATCTTTATAGCTGAAGTTAAATGACTGGTGTATTTATTATAAAGAATAAATTCATCTAATGACCACACAAATTAACTTCTTTTGGTTTTTTACATTTTTATATCATATGCAGCTGGTGTATCAAGAAGAGCAAGTCCAAATCCTTCCATTTCTTTAAAAATTGCTATAAGAAACAGTTATAAACAGAAGGCTTCAGCTGGAAATGATGGACTACACTTTAAGCTAAATATCAATGCTAAGAATTCCTTCCTTGAAAAATCCTACCGTTCTTGCTCTCATAAACAAGACATTTATGGTAGTGTCCACTTACATTACATTCTGAAAGCCTGATCCAGCTTCTGTGTAACCCTACAAGAATGCCTCCATTGACTGCCCTGAACTACAAAACTACCACAATACCAGACCCAGACACCCCTAGACTTTGAAAAAGGCTGGAACTTTGTCCAAACTTTTGACTCAAATCCATCTGCAGTTAAACTACAAAGTACAGTCTCGGTTTTATCTTAGACTGCAATGTGTATTCTAATTATGCAAAATTTTAGCAAAGAAAATTAGGTTCATAATGACATATAAAGATCTGTTATTATGCCAACGAAAATACCACATTATTTTCATTGGCAACTTATATTAGAAAGCCTATTGATATGTTTTGACATTAGTGGATGTTTCATTACAAATTCATTTGATTATTTTACTACTATTACAATACACATTGGTCATTTTAGGCAGTTTTGTTGGAAAAAAATTCTAACTGCAGTATACTACTACTACAAAAAATAACTGTGAAACTTGTGCTTTTTTCATCAATAATTGTGTTTCTTTCATAGATTCAGGTTCACATTTGCATATGTTAGTGGCAACAAACAATGTTTCTATGGTTTTTGTCTTCCACTGCCTATACAGAATCATGAAACCTAAGAAAAAGAGACTTTAAGCTGGATTCTCTCCTTTCCCATTCTGGAGAGCAGGAAAAGATATCTCTGATTTGGTTCCTCTGGGTCTCATCTCTGTACTCTACACGGAGGCCACCTGCCTGTAGTGCCTACAGCACTGCAGCCTTCCCCTATGACTTCACACCATACCTCAGAAAGACCATGAATGCATATCATTGCTTTTGGTGCTTCATCCAGTTCTCACAGACTCTGGACATCTTCGGCTATGGTACTTCCTGGAAGCTTGTCAAGGACAGGAGCAGAGCACTTCTTGCTGCACCTATGTTTCAGCCTGGCCTATGTTGCACATGAAAAGACACAGGACAGCTTCTCTTTGATTCCTAATGAGGTCCGTTGACTTGTCAAAAGTACCCATGCATAGCTAAAATAAGGCCATAGGTCTTGAAAAAGTCCTGTGAGTTAAGAAAGTAGCTACACATCACTGTAAATTTCCCATGGAAGCACTTTGAAAGGTAGAAATCATAGCATTCTAGAATATTTTGAGTTGGAAAGGACCTCAGATCATCTAGCTCCAACCTACCCTGCCATGGGCAGGGACACCTTCTGGGTAACAGAACTAGTTTTGCAGACCGTTAGTAACAATGATAGGTGAGAAACTGATCATTTTATTTTGCAGATCACTGTTTAAGTTTAGGGAGACAATTGCCCATGCTGTTGTTTCAGTTTTGATCTTTTTTTCTTGAAAACTCCGCACAAGTTTAAGACATGAGTCCATGCCTTGCCATTAGTTTTCTGAGCAGAATCACTTCTTAATTGCTCTGAGTTTGAACTAATTATATCGATATGAAGAAAACAGATTAGATCTATCTTTATTCACACAAACTATCTTGTGCTTGGATGGCTTACAATTTCATACTCTGGACCAAACTTATACTTTATATAAAAAGGCAAAACCTCTTTAAAATTTCACATTCCTTGACCAGTTTGAATTTTATACTTCCTTCTGAAAGTATGAATTAGTTGAAACAACCAAGCATAAGTGAGTATTTACAAGACGAACTGAGTCTAGCTGCCACGATTTTGAAAATCCTTACTTTTGCCAATAAACACAAATCTTTGACACAGAGAATAAGCATGTGGAGTGAGCAGGAGTATTTTTCAGACTTTTTGTGTTCTTATTCTGTCTTTAAACACTTGCAAATGACCATCAGTTTTGTTTCTAAAATGAACCTGTGGCTCACGCTGAAATAGCCCTTTATGGCCATAATTTCACCCGTGCGTATGGTTTATACTTCAGAAAATAAAGTTCCAGTGATTTATGATACTGAACCTATTAAAAAAAAATCAATGCTGCACAAGTCCTTATTAAAAAAAAGCTTTTTTTTTTTTTTAATCATTCTTCATAGCATATATTAGCATCCTAAGCAGGGGCCTGTCTCTTATTTTCATGACTCAATAAGAGGCCTACCTGAACAGCCATTTTACCCATACTGGAACGAAAAATGCCTGTTTGGCATGGAGTTATTCAATAAATATTAAAGGCATTACCCTTGTCCTATCAGCTTGCTACTAGCACAGGTCTGTGCTCTTTCAGGAATGGCATGTAAAGGAAATTATCTGTCTCTGTTCCTGTTTTTGTTTAGAAATTACTGGATCAACACAAAAATAACTCCTATTCAGCTAAAGAGGGTATCACTACAATCCCCAAAATGTTTGAGATCGTAGTTGAATTGAAACCATTAGCATCTGGAATTACTATACATCTAATATACAACCCAAAGGCAGTTGCAATGCTGTGCCAGCTCATTTACGAAATGGCATTTCATAGAAAACTAGGCAATACATGGAATAATATTGTTGGATGAGTCCAGAGAAGTGTTTTCTAAAGGAATGAAATGCTTATTTACCTTCATTGCAACGGTAAAGTTAGAATGGTCAGGAAAACTCGGAGGACTGTTGAAGAAAATTCAAAATATACTGGTTAGAAGCACATCAGTAGAACTGGAGAAAACCCTTGACTCAAGAAATTTTTTATTTTAGACAAAATTTCAATATGCAGAATACATATCAAGCAAAATCTGATTAAATGCATTAATTTTACAATGCATCTGCTTTGCCTCACATCTCGATTTCGACTTGCCCTCAGATGATAGGCAGTTTTTTTCAGTGTTTCAACACGAAAGGATTAGGCTTATTCAGATTAATCTTCAAAGTTTGAGGGTTTTATCCAAACCAAACAGCTGAACTTGTGGACTTTTATTTACCAGCAACAATACGTGGTTCCTTCTGATACTCAGGTGATCAGAGTTGTCCCAGAACTGACAGTGAGTGTCTTACTGACCTCAGACCTGTCATTGTTTCACTATTTGTTTTCCTAGCCATAAAATTAGGACAATGACTCCTTTATCAAAACATTTTATTTACTGATAAAATGTGCTTTTTAGGAATATTATCATTATTCATTTAAAGAATAAACAGAACCAAAATTGAACAACTCCCAGACTCCGGGGGAAGACTGAAACCAGATTAGAAATTGTGGTATCTGACTCAGCTGTAATTTATAAATTATAATTAACACTGAGCAAAAAAGGATGCAGTACAAAGATAAATTCCATTTTCCATCCAAATTTGAAAAATAAATGTTTTTCTTTCCTTTGAGCTAGACAACTCTTACCTCCAAAACAGAAGAAATAGAGGGTTTAGATACTTTTTTGTTCTCCTCAGATAAACAAAAAGCTGCTGGCCTCTTGAAATAACAAAGTTTGCAATCATGTATGTTCTCTCTGTGGGCAAATGCCCCTCTGAAATGTCAAAATAATTTGACAAACCTGAAAAACATCTGTTCAAATTACAACTACTAAGCAGAAGAATTAAGCAGGAACTTTCTAGTGAACAAAAAAGGGATCCAGGTAGTCAATTTACTAACTGTTATTGAAGCCAGTGTTTAAAACCTCCTGCAACTTTAAAAATCTCACCATAAGTGTATCCATATTTTATTCTATGCCAATGTTAATCCTGCTAATGACAGTTGTTTGACCCACAGGTCATGAGAACTATGAAGCAGATTTGCAACAGCTGAGTACCCTCACTTCCAATTGACCTCAGTGTAAATTGCATGGTCCATGTTAAATGGTGCTCTGATCAGTCTGGGTGACCAAAGAAGCATTAAAGAACCCCAGTAACCTCAGAAAGAGATCCCCAGTGATGCTAGGAAACCAACTTGACATTTGCCTGTTTCTACAGTAGGCAAAAGTAGTCTTTGCCAAACTCCCTGTGAAATAATTCACCATTGCTGACAGTTGATCAGTTTTATTGGGAAGCGATTACTGTTGACAAGTAATAAAGGTGTGTAATTTCTTCATGTCTACCTTTGGCTGAACTTTATTTCTAGTGAGGGTGAGACTGCAGGTAGCCTCCATTTCAAGACAGTCCTGGTGAGCACTCATTTCCATTGAAAAAAAATTAGCGTGCTAGAAATTAGGGCCTAGGTATCTTTTTGCTATGAATATCCATGGAAATAATAAATCTATAGCCTTAGCATTAATATGTAAGGCAATAAGTTATATCAGCTATTTTTTCCAGTACAGAGAGAAAAAAAGGTTTTCCATCTGTAAAGTGGTTGCACACAAAACCTAGAAATAGCTGTAAGTTTCTTTTAGTAGCAAGAGGGAATTAGACAGTGCCTTTGTTTTCAGCAGTTCTCTGCAGAGGCCATCTTCACTCTGCAATGTGTCCTCTTCTCTACTATAGTATATTACCCACCAATAACATTCCAGTTATTTTTACATTTGTCCCTGATATTCTGGGTCTTCTGTATGTAGTAACTTTTTTTTCCCCCTACTCAGAAAGTAGCCAGAAAAAATGTATTTATATCATAACAGAAAAAAAGCTGTTTTCTGTATCTTAAGAGGTTCACTTATATTCAGTCCAAAGTTTTGGAAAAAGAAGCTGTATAACAAGCTGAAATGCACAGTTCTGTTACCAAGAAGTGAGCAAATTTGGGTGCACATGGGTAGTGAAGGAAGAAGGAAGAGGTGAAAGGGAAAGAGGGCATGAAAAGGGTACAGTATCTAGGGCAAAAAAATGTGTTCCAAGTGACAGAACTTACTTTGGGATATAGGTCCAGTCCCCAACCTGAACATAACTGCGGCCTGCTTCAGCCCTTCTTCCACAGTTTACAGAAGAGAAGGTGTGTGTGTTTGAACAAGGGCAAACTTTTTTCTTTGGGCGTCTACATTTCATCCCTCTTGGCTGCAACACCCATAGGAAAAAATTGCCAAAACCCATCCGTGCCTGAGAACAGAATCACTTCCAAATACCAAGGCAAATGTAAGCAGTATTTATGCACATTACCTTTCAGGTTTTATTTACACACAGTGAAGAGTTATGAAAACTTTTAATTTCAGTTGCCACTTTCATTAATATAAAAATCTGAAGTAGTATTATTTACTTGACTCTGGCTTCCCCCCAGCTGAAACCACAACTCCCATTCTATATATCTTAGCTTGCAGAGATTCTGGCTTTGCAATTTTTATGTTATGTTTGTGTTCTTTCATTTTGCTGCCAGACTTTCTATCTGCTTATATGGGACACCCTCCTCATTTCCGATTCTTTTAACTATATGAAATGAGACAATTACCAGGTGCTGATGAAATGTCATGGGCTCTGAGAAACAAATACTGAATTTTAATATTGTAAAGTAACACAGATAACAATAAGAGAATGAAACAAGTGCTTTGTTGATGGAAGTAGCATCATTTTTGTGTTACTGAGGTACAGTCCTGTTGAAACTTACCAGGATATGAAACAAGAAATCTTGAAGTAAGGCTTAGATTTCATATACTCAAAACACACCAGAAACTAATAACGATCTAATATTGTGTTCTATTGCAGAAATTGGGCCCCAAATACTTGAGGATCCCATCCTGGAAGGTGCTGAGTGTTTCTGGGGTATTGCTGGCTCTCTACCAGCGCAATACATCCAGCAGCAAACATGCTCGTTTCCTAGCAAGAGTGATTTTTCCTTATGCTGCATTATTTGGTGTTGTTATTGATATATTCAGGCTAGCCTGACCTTCAGCTATATATTTCCTTTATTATTGTTATGGTTTTTGACACACAACACTCAAAGCCTGTCCAAGCAGCACATTAAAAGAAATCTAAAGATCATGAAGTGCAGCAGCACACTGAACAAAACTAGTGCAGTTCAGAGACTAAGCAATCACAGGCATACATATAGTTACATGATCCTCAAGGTGCATTGAATTTCATTTTTTGTATATACAGATCATGGTAAATATGGAAATATAAAACAATTTATTTTAGATCAGAGAGAGCATTACTTCCTGTAGAGTAAAATGGAAAGAAACAATTAGAGCCTTGACTTTGCCAAACACTAATCTTCAGCAAAAGGGTTAGAAAACTAAAAGAAAAAAAAAAGTCATTTTCCATAAGCAACATCATACAGTATGTGATATATTTACAGCAGGATGTGAATATTTGAGGCTATAAGTTTGTAATGGGGAGATCATTTCTCCTGCTCCACTGATATAATATTTCAAACAGTGGATTATAATTTTTGGATAGTGTTCAAAATGTACAAAATTCAAAGACTGATCAAATAAGTTCACTTCATCTATGGTTTCACTTAATAGGTCTTGGCTGAATTTTTTTTTTAATATATAACTATAAGCTAGTTCAGTTTATAGAAAATGTACCCCAACAGCAGTCTCGTGACTTTATAAATGAGCTATTGTGCTTTTGTTAGAGTCTGGGCATGTCTTTGCGTGTGTACCTATCTATCCACACAAATGTATCTATATTTATCTTAGAACACTCATTGTTTTAAACTTTAATCATGCACAAAAACTGCAAAGTGCTTGGAGTTTCAAATGCTTTCCTGAGTGCTGCAGAAATAAAATCAGAAAAGTTATGGCAGCGTTTAGCACGGATCAAGTGCTTAAAGGTACAGTGTTCCATTTCTCTGTGTTAATCCTTTGAAATATAGCTTCTTTTCCAATCAAGTTAAATGCTTCTAAAATAATTTAGGAGGATGTCAGTTCAAGGATGAAAATGAAGAGCAGAAACAGATGACAGTGGTTTGATTCCTCTGGGTCTCATATCCACCATCTACACAGAGACTACCAGCCGGTAGCACACACTTCCCACTGTACATCAGAACGGACCATGAATGCGTATCATTGTTTTTGGTGCTCCATCCACTTTCTCACAGACTCTGGACAACTTCACTCAGGGCACTTCCTGGAAGCTTGCTCAAAGACTTCTGCACTTAAGTTTCAGACTGGCCTATGTTCCACATGAGAAGACACGGGACTTTCTTTGGAACCAACTTCAGTTTGATTCCTGATGAGAACAGCTGACTTGTCAAAACTACCCATGCATATCTAAAACAAGGCCATAGGGCTTGAGAACGTCCTGTGTGTCAAGAAAACCTTGATGCCCTAACATGCGTGGGCACCTTCATAAGTAATGATGTCTCACGGAGAACAGAACAGATTTACTTACATTTATTCTCCCTTTTTGAAAAGATCACAGACTTACTTCCATTCTATTCTTATCCAGACTTCCTGGTGGTTTTCCAAGAAACTAGCTACTGCAGGCATTCTTTCAAGAATCTCAGCTTTCGTCAGAATAAAGATTATGTCTCCACAGGTTGTAGCAGTTGGAGGAAACAGCTTGAAAGCCTAGGGTAGATATTTTGACAATGTTACAATGTCTAAAACAATTTAATTAATTGAAAGACTGCTTACACTTACTGAGCGACGGTCAGACTGAGTTTGTTGTTGATTTGTAAATTCTCTTTTGCACCATGCTGCATTCTGTACACTTTTTGCCCTGAGGCAAACTGAATGTTTGCTGTTGACCCAGAAGAAGAATATCACTTTAAAGCAGTCCCTTAGCACCTTCCAAACAAGGCACCTTTTTAAAGAAAATATGAGTGACAGATCGAAATACAGACACATCTATATTTCAGTGCTTAATTTCCTGGACATTTCTGTAGGAGGGAGAGTATGATGTAGTTGGATATTCATAAAAAGTTAAAGAAAAGAAAATTCTCTGTCAATATAAATGCAAAAGTGCTTTAATATGCAGCATAAACTGAAAAAGTGGAATGACCTTCCTTCACAACAAACACTCTGTATAACTGGACTAACAAAGCATTGTCAAGAGTGTGCTACTGCAAAACAGTTCAACACTGACCAAATTAGTTTCAATAATTTTTCTGAGAGCTATGAGGGGAGAATCAGAAAAAAAAAAAAAAAGGAAAATACAAGCTGCTTTAAAGTAGAGCTTGTGATTTAAAATCACAGTATTTAAAACATGGGAAGGGAATGACTTTAAAACATGAGTCACACAGAAGTGCTCATGTATGTTGATTTGTTTTTTTTTTTTTACTCTGCCCAGTATGGCTTTAGTTAATGCCTTTTCTTTATAGGAAAAGCAAAACAGAAACTAAAATCTTTTAACTGAGAACAGTAGGAATTTCTTAAAAGGTAGAGAAAAATAAGGAAGCCCAGATTCCATGCACTGACTAGAAGGTGGCACATCTTTTCTTTAATTTGTTGGAACAGTAACTACTAAATAATTAAAAATCAAAGTTCTTAGCAAAGAACTGAAGAAAAGCTTTCCACCCTCTGCCATGTGCTTTTCAAGGATTTGGGGTTTTGCCATCATAAGAAGAAGTTTTCTTTTTTTTCTTTTGGCCTTGTTTTCTGTATGATCAGGGAATTTATTTCCTCTTTGAGGTGTCTCAAAGGTAACCAAGACCTCTCACAAATTTTCTTGCAGAACTTACTATTACCATACAGTCCAGCCTGTACCTGTCTTTCCCTGCTTTTTATAACTGATCTTAAGAAAAGGAACAGAAGACATTTCACAAAATCATGAGTGGCACATTGCCTTAGTGCATTTAAGAATGTAAGTTCTTAACACCTAATGTTTCCTGCTATGCATCTTGTCAGACAGCAGTGTACTAAGGTCCTGAACTAGTGACATGACACAGTGAAGACAGCAACTTGAGCGGGGGAAACAGCTCTGTTCCCAGGCCCTGGACTAATGGGAGTGGGAGTGTGTAAAAAGCAGTTTGCTTAGGGGGTGGAACAAGGGACATTAAGAAGCAGATGCTCTCAGTCTCCAAAGGAAAGCTGCTCTAATCAGTATACAGCATTCTCTCAATCCAAGGCTTTACAGGGGGAGAAAAAACCCAACAAAAATCTTTTAGCTCAGTGCATAAATGTAAAAGGATTGTCAAACTGGATAGGTGGGAGTCTATCATGCTAAAAATTATTATTCAGGTTTAAAGTAAAGCTTTGTTTAGGTTTTACTGAAAGCAACAGAATTTGAACAACAGAAGTTCTGTTCTTTCTCTTTTTTTTCCTCCCTTTCCACATTCAGTTCCTCTGCCCCAGCACCTGCTTCCAGTTTTGGCTTCTTGGCAGTGATGCTTAAAGAGACATCAGCTGGCAGTGGCAAACTGTTAAAAGCTCCCCTACAACGCAGCTTTGCAAATGCCAGCCATTTATTCACTGCTGCATGCCAGCTTAACACAAGGTTTCTTTCCCTCTCTCTTCTCTGCTCTCAGGTTTCATTTTCAAACAACAGTAAGGAATTGGAGTCATGGCCTAGCTGATTGAGTATCCATTAAATGTGATCACTATTTGTTGTTGTCGTAATATTTTGATCCAAAGGATGTTGCATAGAATTTCAACTCTAGCACTGTTTCTTCTTTGCAGACATAGCTTTTGGACTACAAGTTTTGTTCTGTTTTAATACTTTGGCCTTTTAAACAGATGGTGGCTAGATAAGCAGCTGAGATCTAGGAGCTATTTTGTTGCCTTTGTATTTTTCTTCTTCTGTTTTTCCAACTCCAGAATGCTACCCTGGAACAAGAAATGTAGAAGAACAAGAAGAAGACAAAGAGGGTGGCAAGCAGCTTAAGTATTCAACACAAGCAGGCTATTCCCGTGCTGCCTTAGAGATCACAGTTCAGTCTGATCTCCAGTGCCCCAGTGTAAATTTAAAGCTATTAACAACATTAGATTCATTAGACTGACTCCAGAATTCTGTGTGTGGTAGGACAAAAAATTGGCCCCAATAGGACATTTTTCAATGCACTGCATCAGTTCAGCAGAGAGTGAGAAAGTGCCATAGATGTGCAAGAATTCCACAGTATATTTTCCTTGGAAATTTAAAGCTTATCTTTAATGTGTGTTGTCTGAAGGTTCTTTTTACGCCATCTGGGGAGATAAGGAATGTGATTTTCACAGTCTGAGCTACTGAAGCTTTTTCCTATATTCCAAACTCTTTCTAGAGATAGTTCTGGGTGGGAAAGAATTGCCCCAGTGCTCTTAATATGGATAGATTGAAAAATAAAGTTTTGCTGCAGCAGCATTTCGGCACACGGCAGGAACCAGAAGCAGTATGGACGTGTTGACCTCATGTTCTCTTTCAATAAGGCCTGAGTTGATTCCCATTTACCAAAAGATTTATGTTGACTTTCATCAAGGTTGAACCAAGTCCTTCTGCAACGGAGTTTTCGAGTAAAGAAAAGGGATGTTGCAGCAGAGTTACAATGAAGCCATAGGGATAAAAACAGTGTTGAGGGTGGGGGAATAAACAGCTCAGATAGGTAGAGCCAATGTGAGCAGCAGCCTGTTCCAGACACTTTTCTGGATTAGTATTTATTAAGATATGAAGAAACTTAGATGCAATCAATACAATGTTGGTGAAGAACAGACACATTTGTAGTCAATGGAAGAGTTAAACAACTGCATCCTAATAGTTACTTCTCCACATTTGTGTTTGAGAAACTGTGACTCTGAGACTGATGCCTAGAAACCAAATGTTCTGTAAAAATTTCACACATGTCTTTCTGTGTTTTAACCCTGGATGCTAATGTTCATATGCCTACTACAGTAGTCTACAAGATTTTCTCTCTGTTTTGTGCAAACATCAGTCATTCAGCTAGAACTGAATGACAGGGCATGAGTTGCACTGTCAGAATGAAGGTCCATGAAAGTAACAGCTAGCTTGCAGGCAAAGAAGCCATTGAGCTCTGGTCAGTATGTTTACAGCTGAAAAATAGATGGTCCTTGTATCAGTGCAGGCACCCTCCACTGCCCAGAGCAATAGCACAAAGTGATTTGGTGGGAGTTCTGTCTCTGAGGGATCAATTGCCTCTGCATGAAAGAACAAAGAAAACAGAAAAGCTCGGAAAAGAAGGCACACATTAAGTGAAGCCTGACCCACAGAGAATGGAAATAAGAAGTTTAAACAGCTTTTAGTATGAGGTGAGGCAGTTTTGAGGTTACGAGTAAACAGCTATCTTCCATATTCAGAGAAAAAATGAATTTCTATCTTCTTTGTAAATAGGAAAGATATCTGGCTCCATGCCATGGAACCTGATTTTTGGCTAAGTGCTCAGGTCACAAGAGGAGAGATGTAGGATGAGATCATTAAGCACATTTCTGCTTGCAGCTTTGAATTTGGACCCAAATCCGTGGTCCATTAATCCTAAGATTACAAAATGACTGAGAAAAAGGAGGCAGAAAGGATACCAAACTGCAAATGTTAACAAACATCATATGATCCTTTAGCTAAATGAGATGGAGCAAAAGTGCTCTAGCACTGTTTTCGCTTACATGTTTTTCAGAGCTGTAGCTGCTCCAGAAGAATGCAGTAATAAATATGACATACTCCTGGTTTTGGAAAGCTGATTTTGTAAGATAGATGAAGCAGAGAATTATCTTGCTGTCTCTGAAAAGGAGGAATAGATTTCATAACACAATATGGGCTTGGCTCAAGTTTGGCTTTATACCAGAAGCGCTTGGTTACAGGTCGGGTGTCCTAGATAAACCCCAAACAGGGTATCTCAAGGCATGAAAACCTTTGCAAACTCAGAAGTGTCACAGAAAACCTGAAGAATGGACTGATTTTGTTGTGAAATGTTGTCTTTATCCTAGCTCAGAAAGGCTTCAAATGTTGAGTGGAAATTACAGGCCTCTGAACTCCTGTGAACAGATGACTGGAAAAGAATTGCAAACCCCATGCGGACCACATTCCTCAAATTCACATCATTTTGATCTCTTCTGCCCATATCCTTATCAGGTTTTTTGCTCCTAACTATTTCTGATCTCATAGTGCGAGAATGACCCATTGGCCCATAAAGCCCACTGCTGAACTTTCATCTATCTGCAGTACCTCTGGTGAGGTTGAGAAATCAAGCTCTCTAATAACAATTCTAATAGTAACAGACCTTTCAATAACAATTCAGGACATGCTTGCAGGCCTAAACTCTTTGTGCTGTCATGATAACAGATACAGCAGTTTGGTTACATCTTTTTAGAATTTTTTTAAAATTAGAAATAAAGTATCATACATTGAAATTTGCCCCTTAGGCTTGATGTATAATCGATCACATCCAAATCACGGTCTAAAATAGCTATAATATCTGTATGGCTGTAAATACAGTCTTTCGTATTTAATGAGTAACCTAGGTGCTTTTACTGTAATAAAGCAGAGTATAGCTGAAAGTAAAAACATCTTCAGTAGAAAGAATACTCAGTTTTTGTTGGTCTTAGTTAACCCTAATGAAACAAAGCAGAATTTTGCTGGTAAAATCCTCTAGACTTGAAAAGTCAAAAAGGAGGAAACAGTCAGTTAAGATCCAGTGCCTATGATAGGCTAAAGAATAGAAAAACTTCAAGAAATATAAATTTATTAATAAATGAGAAAGACCACACAGGCACAATCCACAGAAAAATGAGGTGGAAATGGAATATTATTATCCATTGTCCTGATTCTGGCCTCATACTATATGTAAGGGACATGTAGCATTATTTAAATGGAATACAAAAATCACACACATATATACTTGTATGCACGTATATGTACAAATTATTCATATGCATATATACGTACAAATTATTGGCAAAAGTTTTCAAAGACTTTTAGAAGTCTTTCCAAAAAATAATCTTGCCTCTTTTGTTACTCAGGGTATTACTGTATTGGGTGAATCAGTTATCCAAGGCTTCCCATTTATTCACTTCAATTAACACAGAAAAAATATAAATCAAATACACCGGCATGGATTTCAATGCAATGAAAATTTTGGAAGACGTGAAGTCTTTAATCCTTAAGTGTCACATTTGGCTGAAGAAAAAGACACAGGAACCTGAGCCAGAGCAGCTTCCTGAGTAACAGTGAGCTCCCAAAATGCTTTGGAAGGGAGGGAATCTGTAATAACGATTAGCATTACTAGATAATAACACTTCATAGCTGAAAGGCAGTGTGCAAGAAAAGTGGAATTTAAAGGAATCGGCACATACAGAATTAATCTCAATTTGTCACTGTTTCCTCAAAATCAGATGCCTTCACACAGGTAAAAACCAAAAATATTGGGAAGGGACAACGAAGGCTCAAATAATTTCTCAGAGAAGTAGCATGAAGTTAAGACATTAGTAAAACCTAAAACCAGGTCTCTAACACTACTGTATTTTGTAAATTTAAGCACTATTTGGAAAACAAAATTTTCACAAAGAAGGAAAGACTCAAGCAGGATAGAATATTTATCAGTCTTTAGATCCTCAGTGAAGTTACTTAACCCTAAAGTAATATCTACATTTCAGTGAAAATCAATAGAATCAAGGTTTCTTTCTAATTTCTTGATCAAATTCCAACACAAACAGCAATATTTCTTCTAAAACCCTACTACAATTTGAATCTATATGTTGTGTTATTCACTCCCAAAATGGAAGGTGGGGTTAACCGGGCACTGCTAAAAAGCTGCCCATTTCAGCCCAGAGGTGATTCCACTTCAGAACTCACTTATAAGTGGAACATGATGCTTTCTGCGATGTTTATTTTTAAACTAGTGCTTTTAAGAAGACATATAAGAACATACAATAGTGACATGCCTTTCCAGGGACCTACCTAGGTACCTTACATGGGTACTAAACTAAACTATAGTTTGGCAATATATCTGCAAAGGCATTCAGAGCATATTGATTAATCACATTCCAAATTTGTAAGAAGTAACATCTTGATTTAATTCCAAAGACAGTCACAGTATTTAATTTGAATGTGCATTCAGCCTGCATTGATAACTGTCCCACATTCACATAGTCCTTCATCTTGAAGAGCTCTGGAGTAATCTACAACTCCAGAACAACTTGGTCTGAGGGGAGGAACACAAACAGAGCTCCCCTTTTCTGCATGCAGACAAGGAAGGGGAAAGGTATCAGCCAGCTGTAAAGCATTATTTTTCATCACTGAGACTCTGAAGAAGCCTGCGTGCTGGACGAGATGGCCGTGCATGGGGAGAGTGTAATGAGAACCCACGTTTCTTTCCTGTGGCATCTGCAGGAATTCACTGCAGTCCAGGCTGCCTGGGGCTCCAGATGCAGCCTTGCCCTGATTTTTACCACATGTCCCTTTCTCCCTCCCACTCAGAGCTACTTTTGCAGTTGTGCTTCTGAGTAGGAGAGCAGAGACGAGCAGCAGGTCTCCTTCAGACTGCCACCAGTGCAGCACAGCACACCCACCAGCTGCACTCCTCTCCTTCCAGAGAGGTGGGGCCACCTAATCAGAGACCAGGCCATCCCACCCTCTCATTCTTCGTGGGAACGAATCCAGAGACACAAAACACAGGGCAAACAGCTTTCAGTAGCGCCTTCCTAGATCCCCTGCTCACATACCTGCTCAGGCTGGATGTTATTAGTTTTTCCAGATCAATGGCTGTAACCCTAAAAAAAATACGGAGTCTATATCTGGCATTTTAAAAGCTTTCAGACTAAACTTCATATAGCAGTGTCCTATGGCCTCTGTAAAACTTCACTTCACACGTGATTGGTGTCTCAAGGCATTTTGCATTTCCTTCAGTTTTAACTCCTCCTGGAAGTAGCAGAGACTGAAAAATGCTAACATACATTTTCATGCAGTATTTTAAGAGAAAAATATATCACCTTTTTTACTAAAGTCCAAGGATAATCTTTTTTTTAATAGGTGTTTTATGCAGGTTTCTGAATTGTTGCATTTCTATGTCAGGCATGGACCATTCCACATCTTTTTCTTTCAAATTTAACTTTCAAGCACAGTTGAAAGTTCAGCTCAGTTTCGTTATAAACAAACAATCCATCATTTTTTCATGTAACTAAAACAAACTAATGCTCACTGACCAAATGTTCCTTTAATCAAAATCTTTCTCTCTCTGCAAGTGGGTCATCTTTTCTGTGTTTATTACCTGCAGTTCAAAGACACTCTTACTTATTCTAAATTCTTTTTCATCTGAGCACTTCAGAGAAGTTGAATTATAGTGTCTTGTTTGTGGTTGATATTTTCAGATGCATTACTGTCCACTGAAGGAGGAACAACCTTACTATCTTCTTTAAAAAAAAAAAAATTTGTCTACATATATACAATCATAAACTGACCTGTAGGAAAATTTGACTTCTATGGAAAAACATGTGTTCACAAGGAGGCAGAAATATAAGCAAAGTCTGATTCTACCACTGTTAAAATGGCTTGCTTCAATATTTACCACAGCTTAACAGCTAAAATAACACTGAAATGCTGGACTACACCCATAAATACAGTATTTTGAAAGGAAAGCCAACAAAAGGTATTACTGACAAATAACCATGGACTAATTTCCACATAGTTACTGTATCGTAAGTTTGGAGTGACTCCCTTAACATGAAAAGAGGCTTACAAAGCATCAGATCAGAATGTGGCTCGGAATCTGGTATTTTTAGCTCTATTAATAAGATCCTAGAAATAGTATCTACTTTGTTTACACCAGAAAATACTTCCACTGTCTACAGATCTTCGTTTTCATTTCCTTTCTTGTATCTGACCAATGGGTATTGCCTCAGAAAGCCGCAACATCTTTCGGTTCTTGTTCCCAGCACTGGCTGGATCATGCTGCAGAGTTCTGCATGCTCAGGAGAGCCACCAGCTATAGATAGACTGAATCTCCCCTCAGCGAGGAAAGTGCCGCTGTTCTCTGAGTGCTTTGCTTGGGATTGATTTGGCAGGGCAATGTGGGTCTCAGAAACCTGTAAATGGTGGAAGTAAACATGGTAGACACAAGCCAGCACACAAGAAAGGGGATGGACAATTCCTCCAAGAATTCTCCTTTATATCCCTCCATTTAGTATCTCAGTTGAATTTTTTTTATTCATTACATGTATTCACAGTTTGCATACACTCCTTACAGGTCAAGTTTTGGTTCTAGAGGGAGAGAAGCAAAACACTCAACTTCATTCCCTGAATGTATAAAGCCTGATCAGAAATCCCCTGACACCCATGGAAAGATGACCACTGACTTCAGCCACCTCTGGACAGTCCAAAGTGTGTTCTTTTGAGCAGCCAGTTCACTTTGGCCATCACGTCCAAGATCACATACTCACTCCTTCATTGCTTTGTTTGGATTGTCTGTGTAGAATACAGTTCAGTGTGGGATATCACTTAAACAGAGTACAACAGAGGACATGAAAAAAACCCACAGCCATCCGCTAATAAAAATACGTCCCTGTGTGAGGCCTCCCCAGGTCAGTCTAGATTTCTGACTGAGGTGAGGCGTTACGCACTGACGCTAGCTAGAACAGAGAATGTGTAATCTCTTTTAAAGTTGTTCTTCCAGAGATGTTACTACCATGAACTCTAAGCTCAGAATCTGAATAAACTCATGAGCAGTAGCTGTATTTTAAGTTTATAGTGGTTTTAAATTATCCACAAAGTGCTTTATCTATAAACTTGGCCACAGGCACAATAATACAGTATATCCAGAAGGAAAGCAAGACTCAGCCTTAAAATAAAACAAAGGCAAGGAAAGTGAAAACTAATATATGGGACCTGAACCGAGCCACTACCTTCCATAAACGTGGATAAATTTCCATCAAAATTACTGATATCTGAGCAGGGATAAACTTGGCTTTTTCAGCCTCATCTCACAAATATAGCGTGCAACATTTTGCAAAGATGAAACTGGTTGTGAGAAAAACTGAACTTCATTATATTTTGGTCAGCTGAACTCTAATTGTAAGCTAATCATCTCTGTTACTTGCAGAAAACTCTCTCTTGCACCCTGCTCCAGTTGCAGGAAACTCTGTGCATGTTAAAAACAACTGGACGGGGGGCAGTGGTGAGAACAGCAATGTGCTCTTTTCCCTGGCAGGCTGGGACAGCTCCTGACACCTGCTGCACCCAAGTACCAGAGAGCGGTTAAAGTCTCTGACCCCTTCGCATCTCCACTCCTCCCTCCTCACTATTTTAGTGAAGGATCCAGGTGCTTGTTAATTTTATCAGTTTGAAACTTTAAACTTCTTTTTTTTTATTATATCATCAAACATTCTGTTTGGTGGGAGCCTTTATCCTTCCAATGACAAGAGACACAGGCAGAGCAGAGAAACAAGTCTCTGAACAGCCACACTTTGGCACATGCACAAAACAAAGACTCATCTGTGCATTCACTACCCATTCCTATACAAGTATTTTTTATTTTATTTAATCTGTTGTTTGTATGTACATCGTATAGTGCTGCAGGCATGCAAACAATCATTTTAGATGTTGGGAAAAGTTTATGTGAAAAATTACTGAAAGGAATTGTAAGGGGATAGGGAAAAGGGACAAGGGGAAGAGAAGAGAGGCAGCCTTGAAGGAGACTGGGGAATGTCCAGGAGGGGTGAGGCAAGGACAGTAAGTCTGCTTGGAGCTGACTACTTCATTAAGAGAAGCTGGAGAAATGCCATGGCATCCCAGAGCAACACGTTTGTCTTGAGGTTTTATTTTTCTTTCTTTACTGCCACATCTACCTCCTTCTGGATGGTTCCTTTTAGCAAAGGAGCAGGCATATAATGTCAATTTTCACACCACTCTGCAGCTCTTTTTCTAAAGGCAGGGTTCTGCTCAGAAATGAAATCTTATATCTGTATGTGCACACACAAATGCAAATATGTCTTCCCTAGCCAGACACAAAGGAGTAACTTAAGTTTCCGGCTTCACACACACTCCGTGTCCTGTGCCTGAGTTCCGCCATTTCCATAGTTAACTTTATTACGGTTTCCCCCAGAGGCATCAGGAAATGCAGGACACTCAGTAGGTAAAACCAAAATAATGCTTGTTCTTTTCCCTCCCCTAAGGGAACCTTGCTCAGGTTGTTCATATGGACAGCCTGCACATCTTGTTTGTGCACATCTTTTGCAACAAGTAAGCACTGTTACTCAGCTAAGTTGATTGAATATTGATTGGCTTTTCTCTTCATCTCTCCCTCCTCCCTCTTTTGACATCTCCTCCTGTGCACTCACCACGGAAAAAAAAAAAGGGGGAAAAAAGATTTTTTTTTAAAAAAGAGGCCTTCAGGATTCCTTAAGTCTGTGTTGGCAGACTCCTTGTTTGTGCTGCAGGTGTGCAGGAGACCTCCTCCGTGTCGTCGCCACAGCAACCTGCGTGTCTAATCTGCTGAATATAAAAAAAGAAACAGACAGAGAAAAGCCATCCACCCCCTTCTGCTCCATCCATGAGCCTAAAAGAAGGATATCGTTTCCAAGCATTCCTCATAATTCCCCAGCCATTGCCCAGGCAACAGCCACAAGGAGCTGGCGGGCCCTGTGGAGAGAAAGCAGTCCCTGTCTGGAGTTCATTGCACCACCAGCACCAGACACCTCCCTCCCCCACATCAAGATTCTCTGTTCTCCTTCCTCCCCCTACACAAATGTTGCATGCACGTGCATGCGCACACACACGTGCACATGCAGAGCTTAGACCTTGCATGTTGCTCATGCCTTCCCCTCCTTGCAGTAGGTCAGTCCATGAGTACATACATTTCACCACCCTTGACTTCGCATGACCTCCTGTTCCCAGAATACACACCAGGAGAGGCTGACAGAACATTGCAAAACTGTCATCGCCCGTATATTTATTCTAAAATGACCCCATGTCCCTTCTATTGTGTCTCTTTTAATGATTCACTGTTGCCAATAACAGGGTAAATGTTAGATCTAACTTTGTAAAGTTCAGCCTCCCATAGGAAAAATCTAAGCAGTTTTATGCCACATGGTAATTGTTGAGCTCATGTGGTGCAGCAGCCAGATACTACAGTGATAGGTACTTCAGAAATGCCAGCTGGGAACTAGTAGTAAGCATTTGGGAGAGGTTATAAAAAGAAACATTTGTAAACCTTTGAAGATATTTAAATCTCCAGTCACCTTTCAGATGGGCTGTGTTGCTAGAAGCGTGTTTATCAGCTAGAGAGACGACTGGTGAGAGAATTCTCCTTATCAAAGCCCGTGGTTTTAAAAAGCAGTCCCTAGCCATTTCAGTTATGACAGCTGTTTCTAGGATATGAAGGGTTTTTTCAGAGCTGTGGGCTTTCTATCCCCTGTATCCAGCAGTGAAAGCTCTCATATTTCTTCCCACTGTCATGTTGATGCAGCTGGGTTTGACACTGCTTACTTCAGCACTTTTTTTTTTGTTAGAAGACAGAAGGCTTACTTGTGATCCCAGTCTTTTCCTATCAAATGACACTCAGCTAGTGGTTTTGGTGACTTATTTACTGGCACCAACCCAGTAAAAACAAAAATGAACGTTCACAACTAATAAATCCTTAAGCCCAGATAGCTTCAGCTACGTTGGTAGGATTACACCAAACAGTCCAGACTGATACCAGGACTCCCTGGGAACCTGAATCCTATAAAATACAGGGCAGGATGCCTACTGCATCCTCTACGTATTCACATGGGCTGTACTGTGATCATGTCATGTACAGGACAGTACATGCACAGTGCTAGAAAGGGGATGTGCATTAAAAAAGAAGTCATCTTCTTCCCTCTTGCTTGTTGGGTTTATTCGGACACTTTTAATAAAAACTAAGTAGCATAAGAGTATAAATAGCCCAGATAGCATAACAGCATAAACTCTGTCTGGGAGAGTCTAGGCAGATAGGAAGAGAATTTCCATCTTTCTCAGCTGCAGTGAAGGACACCATTTTACTGCAGACAAAAGGTTGAAAAAGTATAGCGAATGCAACTCTGTGCTGCGCACTGCTGTACATAGGGTGAGGTGACCCCCATCTGCAACATTATAGGAAGTGAAAGCATTCCTTCAGTGTGCTGATGATAACATTGTTTAGCATTGCATTCCTGTTTCTGATCCCAGTAGCTTCCTTATAGAGCTAAAGTATAATATTTCGATCAGTGACAGGGCTCTGCTCTGTAAACCTTTGGCATAGCTCCCTGTAAAATCTTCACATTGCAGCTCAGGAGGGATAGCGTTGAGCAATTGTGCTGACAGCAAAGACTATTTCTACTATCTTGCAGGCAAGATTCATTTGACAATACATTGAACAGCCCAGAATTTGGTAGACTAGGATATAGGACTCCATTAGGCATGTCTTGTTTTAAGACAGGGAGCTGGTTGCATGTCATAAGAAAATAACTACCTGAAATATATCAAACACAGCCTAGCTTTTTTGCTGTCCAGCAGGGTTTACCACTTCCTTCTGCTTCCTGTGAAAAAAATGCAAGATTACTCTGTGTACCAATTAAGTACTGGCGTGGGGGTGACCTGTTCTCCATGCTTTTATAAAGAGGAAACAAAAAAATCACTGTCGCACAGAGGAACTCTTCCTTACAGTCCTAACATCTGGCTACCAATGGACAAAGTCTGAACGTTAGGACTGCCACCACAGAAAGGAAAACATACGTGTCTAGGAAAATGGTGGGGAGAAGAAATGAGGGGGCCTTTGGTGCTAAACTGTGTCTTCTAGAACATCTGTGTGGGAGGTATGTAGATGAGGTTTCATTGAAGGGGAAACTACAGGAAGTACTCTAGCTCTGACACATGTTCTTAATGAAAAGTGCTTGATAGAGCAGGCATTCTGCCACCCTGTGACATCCACTTACTGGACCAAAACGTGAAAGAGTTAAGAAAAGAGAAGGTATCATGGAAAGAAATATTGTCCTGCCATTAAGCTTGGCAGTCAGGAGGCACCAATTCAATGCCAATAGCTGCCACAGGTTGCCTGCATGACCCTGGTCATGTCAAATCACTTAATCTTGCATTGACTCCATTTCCCATCTGCAACATAGGAACAATTCTTTGTCAGACGTTATTTATTTTCTCTTTAATTTAGACCATAAATTTAGCTTTTTGTTTATTTAGACTTCAGGACAATGATTCATGCTTAAGTGTCTGCACAGTGCATTACAGATTGGAATTCTGAATTCCTATGGGATTTACACAGGACAGTGATTTCAGAATTTAAAAGTAGGAAATCTGTTATAAGTGCAGCAGAATATAGATACTGTCCTATAATAAAAAATACAGTAAGTTGAGGAAGACATTTCTCTTCCACATGGTACAGCTAAAATGCTAACAAGTTGTGTGATTTGAAGCAGTCTGGAAAATTGAAGTAAAGGCATGAATTATGTTACTGCAAAAGCAGAATTCCTACAGTCTCAGACAAAGCCATAGTAACTGATTCAGAATTAATTCTTAAGTAAGCTTTTTTCTTAAACTTCTTAAACTTTCGTTCTTCTGTCTGCTCTACTTTCACCCAACATTTCAGCTATCTTTGGGAATCACCTTCCTGTAGGTAAATCAGAGGTTTGTTGTCTTTTCAGCAAAGAAAAATTACTGATGTTTTAATAATGAAAGAAATAGAAAGACGTGTGTTCATCTCTGGAGATGAGCTGTATACAGGATATTATGAATGTGCCACTACAGTCCTCAGGTGCTCAGAACTGCATGCGCTTGAGAGGAGAGGTGTTTGTCCTCTGGGGAGCACAGCCACTTCATATTTCTGCAGATGAGAGGTACGGATTTCTAATGCTAGAGGTTCGGTCCTGCTAAAAGAATTAGGGAAAAAAACTAACCCTAGGTTCTTTTGAACATAAGTGGTATTGTGGAAATGTCAACATGTTTTCTGACCACTGCACATGCCACTGCTCATCTGAAAAAAGGAGTCTCATACTTTAAGCATCTGTGTTGTAGAAATATCAGTTGATATCTTTATTTTACTGGGTACAGCAGGCTTTAAAGCTGTCACAAAGAAGACATGGTTCTACCATTCTAATCCTTTATTATTCATGACATGAAAGAGCACAGATTCAAATCCTGCTTGCCTGTTATGAGATAAAGGAAACGATGGTTTCTATTATACTGACAGCACTCCATCCAGAAAAGAGGAGAATGTTGTATTTTTCTTTCATCCTGTATTCACTTGTTTTCAATTACATTCAATTAGACTTCTATATAGATTAATGTGGAGCCAAGGAATAAACCTGTTTAACAGCCGGACTGTTATTCAGCTACACGTCCATAGGCTGTAAGGTCAGGAGGGATCATTGTGTTCATCCAGACTGACCTCCAGCCCAGTGCACACCATTAGACTTCCCTAGAAGTCCTTGATTAATTGCAACAGGTCATGTGCTTGAGTTGAGGACAGATGATTAAGCAGAATGTTAACTTCTCCCTAGAAGACACGTCTTCATAATCTTCATTTAACAGGAAAACTAGCTCCAACCAGTATGTCAAACAGATAAATTTATTAATCCAAGGGAAGGATACAAGCTTACAGTGCACTGGCGTTCAGTACAACTGTAATAACTCTCACAGAGCATATCTGCCTTCCAAAATTTCATCAACACTGGAAAGTCAGTTTTACGAATGTTTTGTTCCTCTGCTTATTGCTTTCCCCTGCTGAGTGATAGTCCCCTTCACTCTTTGCCTCTCAATGTTTTGACTGCAGATTTAGTTGAGAACCTAGGTGTAATATTTCCTAACTAATATGAGATTTAATCAAGACAGGGTTCAGGGTTCACTCAAGGCCAGGTTCAGCCATACATCAGAGTCCCAACTGAGTCCTCTAAAGCAGCCCATGCATAATACTCTTGTGAGCAAGTTGGTCCAGACTCACATCAGGCTATCTGATCTTTCCTGGGCTGAATCAGACCAGAAGGACACTAATTTACAGTGAACTTTGGAAGTAATTCCCTGGACTTGGAGAAATATTTACAATATCCCAGGTCAGCAGTGAGAGGACTTAAGTGACACACAAAAAATAGTAGTACATTAAACTTTTCTGCTCTTTCTCTTTGTACATTATGCTAGGAAGAAATATGATTTAGATCTAGTTGTACTAAAATCACCAGTCATTGAATCTCTGCACCTAAATAAGTCACTGCACCTAAATAAACACTGACAGTGTACTAAAACAAGAACTATAATTCTGCACCTGCAGTCCTGGAGGTCAATGAAATGTCTGCATTGCCTGGAAGCTTTGTTTTCTATCAATCATAGGCATACAGTTCTAGGTTTTTGTCCATAAGTTCTTATTCAGAAAAAAAGTAGGTACAGACAGCAAGAGAAGAATTTAGAGAGGTTGGCAAAATGAAAAAAATCAGCAGAATTAAAGAAGAAAAAACCCCACTGCTTTATATATGCAAATTCACAAACAATTTTTTCAGGAAAAAAATTATATACATAAGGGGAAAAGTGAGGATATTACATATGTATTAATGTATAGCTAGTAACTATAAATGCACAAATACAGACGTAGGTAGTTTCCCAAAACAAAAATCCTTCTCCAATATGCAAAGTACATATAGTGTGTATCGATTTTGCTAAGGAAAAATTAGGAATTTCTTTCTCATGTCAAATAAATACAATAAATCAAGAACTCGGTGCTTAAGTTTTCTTTTTTTCTTTTATTTTGTACTTTATGTCTACAAGGATGCATTGCCCAATTATAGAGACAAAATTCTGTAGCTAATATCTAAGAGATACAGACGAGTTCCTTACCACCTGTCCCACAACTATCCTCTGCTAAGATGTGCATATATAACGTTTCTCACTTTTTGCAGTGGGATACAGAGCATACTTGTAGTTAAGGAATGATTCAGACTTAAGGAGACTCAGATTAAGTTCTCAGTCCAACGCCACAGAACTCTTGTGTGGTCTTGGACACTTTTCTTGATCTCTTTGCGTCCCAGTTATCCATTTGTACCAGAGAGGTATAACAGGCTTGGTCTCCCACATTGACTCTGTCTCTTCTAGTTAGATTATGAAGTCATCAGGAAAATAATTTCATTGTTTGTTTGGTTGACTAATAAAATACGGTCTTGATCTTAGTCAGGGCTGCCAGACAGTATAGGAGTTCATGTTGTTATTACTGCTATCATTATCACCATCATTGCTATTACTAGTATACACCACTGAGTCGTTGCTTTGTCTGTGGAGACAAGTGCTTCTTCTCCCCACAACAATTCCTCTGACTTTATTAGAACAGCTCTTAAATTCACTTGACCTTGTCCATACCGTTGAGATAACAGTGGTCAACATGAGTTAAAGGCTAGGAAACCTGTGAAGCTTATTCGATATTTGCCAAAAAAGACAGTAAAAAGCATGGTAGGCAATCCCTACAAAGCTTCCCCAGTCTTTTAACAGACTGTACAAATAGATAAGAGCTACACTTCATCCTGAAAGCTGCGTTAAATATGTTACCCCACATTTTAGCTTTCTTTTTGCTTGCCAGTCTCACCAGTGGAGAGGAAATGGATTGCAGAGCTTGAAAGTTCTGCTTTTGAACATGATCCATGAACGTCAGTGTGGATTTTCCAAAGGAGCAGATCAAAAGTAGTAAAATAAAACGATAGGCTGGCAAGATGGTCCAAAGTTAGCAATTCATTCAGCCTGAAAACAGCCATAGCAGAAACCTGTTTAGGGATAACAGACAACATAAGGTATAGCATGCTTTAGCCGTGGTGTGTCTCTCTAAGAAGTCAACTGAAAGGTTAGACTTTGGACCTAGCTTGCAAAGGACTTGAAAACTAGAGACCATAGTAGTAACTGGCTTTCAGTCTGAACAATGGTTTTCCACCTCAGGAGACAGCAGAGGAAAGCCAGCAGAAGGACACTGAAATCTTACTGTGTCAAGGAGAAAGGAAATCTTTAACAAAACTCTGCAATAGCTTATGCAAGCAGTCTAACAGTATAAATGGCATACTGGCATAAGCAAACTGCCATACTCCCAAAGTCAGCCAATATTTAGCACTGAAAGATAAAGATAAGTCAAGAGTATGAGCTTTTCATAGCTTTATTTACTTTTTAATTTACTTTTTTCATGAAATATAAAGACACTATTGTTCTCTGTTGTTCATCCTTCTGTCACCAAAAACACTTACTAAGACACATCAAATTTGTCATTTTCAAAGTGTTTATCCTCGCCAAAAGAAGTCATGAAAATACACTGTACAGCCGTTTTCTCTAGGGTTAGAATACAAGTACTGAATTTTGAAATGAATCTCTAAAGTATTAGGTCAAGGTACATACCTAAAGACTTCTATCTTTAGTGATTTTTGGTGACCATCCCATTCAGCAATTATTTGGCAGATGCTGGCGTATGCAAGATGTAAGGTTTTTCCAGTGCTATTGGTATCACTGAATGGCCAATTTTCCGTATACCTTTTCAGCAATGAAAGAGTACAAAACGTCTTAAAGAGCTGAATTACTCTTATTTGTGCACTTTACTGTATGCAGTAATTTAAAGAAGGGGCTGGTATGGTTGCAAAAGTAATGTGTAGCTCTAACTTAACTGTTTCACAGTCCCTGTAGACCAAAGTCATATATTGCCTATCTATTCAGGTATCTACAAAAATAAGCATTTCTTCCTAGTCCAACCAAATATTGTGTGGGAAATATAAGGTGAGACAGGCACAGAGAGGTTTTACTGAGAAGCAGAATTTCCTTTCTGCTTCTATGGAGAGTGGAGAAACTTGATTTCTACAGCTTATGATTATTATTATAGCTGGTGATAAATTCTTACTGAGTGGACTGCATATATCTGAATGTGCTTTTGGAATGAGTTTCACAAAATATTGATAAATGAATATTTTATTCAAGACTAAATACGGAATCAGTATGACTCTCTGAGATTCTCCTGGGCTTCACCTTCCCATGCTATTGTATACTAACGAGGCTGCTATACAGGGCCATAGACTTGACTTTGTTGACAAAGCTTGTGCCAGACTGGGATTTGAAAGTGCTGGTGGTTACTGCAGTCACATCAAAGCACTGAGATGCTCAGCCTTTCATGAAAAAAAAAGATATGCTTCCTCAACCTTATTGTAATGCAGTATGCTCTCTCGGTTTTCACTACATCTAACCGTGCCAAGTCCACGGCACAGGTGCTGGCCTAGCATTCATTGTCATCTGTTATTCCAAGTATCCTACAACAGACTAGTCTGCCAAAAGGATTCTTCTGATTCTAGTTCATGTTGTATTTGAACCGCAACAAGGAGTAATCTGCTTTTTCAGTAACTAGAAGCATGGTAAGAAATATGAGGGGGTATTATATTTACATCTCCAGTCAGAGCTCCTTTGCAATGTACACGTCACTCTAAAACACCAGCAGAATTTAGGCAGCATAGCTTACCTTGCTTCCAGCAGCTGTATCCCGGAATCCTTTCACCATCTTGTCCATTAATAGGAGAAGACAAGAAGAGCCCTTTATTTCTACTCACACAGTCTCCTTCACTCCAGCAAAATGTCTTTTGATTAAATGAAACATGCTATGACATGAAGTCTGTCACTTGCCTCAAATTCCCCCACTGCATCTTAACTAGTCTTCATTAAAAATAAAAATACACATACACCTAAGCCCTCATATAGCTAACAATTGCAACCTTCTGAGCACAAGCACAAAAGTTACAAATGACATAATTCGTAAGTTCTTCTGTATCACAAAAATGTTTTTTAGCAACAGCATTTGATTCTGAATTCATAGCAGTTTCCTTAGGCACTGTGGAATGGAGAACAGTTCTCTCTACTGTGAACTGAATATGTGTTTCAAACCTGGGTTCTCAGAGGGAAAATCTTCATATCTTGACCAGGGAAACCATTTGCACTATTCCTTTGAAACAGGAGGTGAAAACTTTGCTTGCTTGTGTTGACCAGATGATCAGCCCAAAGAAGAGAGACTAAGAGAATGTTTGAATTCAGGCTGATACGTAAGAGCACTGAAGTTTCCCAGTTTTTCAAATACATGAGCCACACCCATAACAAAATCTTCAAAATATAATCTGGAGCTGACAATAGCCCAAAGCTGATGCAACTTTTCAATGCAGGTATCAAATCTAACTTCTCTCACCCAGGCTTGTCATGGAACATTTAATTTGAACAACTTTTGCCTGAATTTGTTATAAGCATGATTTTTTTACTATTATGCAGATGGGTTTTGTTCAAATTCAGGAAGAAAGTTTGTGAAGGTTTCTAACTTCATTACTGCTTTTGACCCTGGTTCTCTTTGCTTTCTTTGTGCTGAGTTATGCTTCTCCCCCGTCACCAGAAGCAGAACTAAAATAATAAATCTTTAAAAATAAATCAGATAAAATAACAAAATATGCTCTATTAAAATAACCGACACCAGCAGGAGTGTTCATTAATTAGATGTAAACATCAACACTGGTAAATCATAGCAGAGAAAGATAGGGAAAGAAAAATTGAATAATCTCACCTGCACATAGTAATACTATATGCTATTAAAATGGGAGGTGTTCTACAGGCAAGTTTATACATTTCTGATTTGTTTGATATACTTTCTTGAATTATTACTGTGCTATATATCTATTCCTTTCATGTGTGGGTAAGCATGGAGAAGGGGAAAAAAAGAAAAGACTGCAGTGATCTTATTCTTCCTTTAAGACACTTTACAAGTGAAAGGGGAACATGTTTTCTTCCCAAAGGTTAGTGAAGTAATAGTCTGGTTTCATCAAATATTCTGAAAAAATAGTAGTAGCAGACTGCTAACATGTCCCGTGCAGGACAATTCACAGCCCATGTTCCCCTCTAAGAGTATGACAACATTTGGAAAGCGGCTCAGCTTACTAAATTTAAAGTTAACATTTGGCAGGTTCTGCGGGACCCAAGTTTGGCAATCAGAGTATAATAAACAAAGTGACATTATTTTTCATCGTATTTAAAAATGTAATTCCCTGATGATCAAAGGGTGCTAGGGGGAAAGAGGCCCTGCATTAGTTCTTCACTTTTTGCAGGAAGAGAGACAGCTTATACAAATGAGTTGTGTTTTAATTAGTGTGGCAGTGGCCCTGTTTTGACTGATTTTTCACTTGTTTGCAACTCCTTTTGCTAAAACTGCATCTAAAAATAAAATTCCAAATGAACTCAAAGAAGAGGAAGCAGTCAGTTACTTTGCTTTGAATATGAGCTTTTCCAGACAGACTCTGCAGAGCTGTCCGTGGGGGAGCAAGTTGCCGAGCTATTATTACTTGAATGTTTTTCAGCTCCACTGATGTCCCCCAAGGTTAACAAGGTAATTCAGTTAAAAATAACCTTAAATACAAAGGGTGGGGGATGAGCAATCCAAAATTTTTTCAAAAGTTTCAAGAACTGGCTTGCACTGGGAAAGTCTAGGACATCCAAAGTTAAGGCTAAAACTCCATCTCTCAAATCAAACTGTTACAGAGGGCAAATAAAAGCACAACAGGCAATTCTGTTAATGCTCATAACCAGAGAAACTGTTAATGTCATTGAATAGAAAGGAGTGGATACATTATTTATGTACAAAGCTTTCACTTTATAGTAAACAGCTCCAAAAACCCATGCAAGAAAAAAAAATCTTTAGTGTTCGTTATTATGCAAAGTCCACATACAGAGCAATAAATGGGACTGATGAGCCTTTCACAGCCCACATAACTGCCACCTGAAGTCAATGATACGTTGCACCAGGCTCCAGTTTGAAGGGACAGCTACAGGTACATCTACACATTCTCAGACTGAAAGCCCAGTGAATTTCAACTCTGTATTGTACACACAGTACATGTACTCTCAACCAGATCAAACTCTTCAGGCATAGTTCAGATGTACTCACTTCTGCTAGGCTATGGTCCTTCATAAGTCTTAGATTCTCACTAGCAATATACTATCCCCACCTATAAAAGTTCAGATATCTTAGCCTCAGGGAAAGCTAATGGTTCTCCTGCATGCGTATACTTCCTGTGGTTTCTGTTATTATTTGTTAAATATGCGCTCATTAAGGTTTGGCAAAATTCCCTTAACTGAAAAAAAAAAGCAAAAAAAAAAAGCAAGAGGTAATTTTTTATAAAGCTTCTTAGTCACAGAACCACAAAAGTATAGATTAGTTAAACATGAATATTGGATTCACAAGAGGTGGCATACGACCTTGAACAAATCTTTGATAACATAGCTCAGGCAAGGATGAAGGGCAACAGCTTGAGCACAAAAGCATCTCCTGAGCTTACGGTGAGAGTCCTCAGATGATGCCTCTTACTGTGTGGACACAAACTCTTCAACAAAAGCTGTTTCGTTTCAGTGATTTGCTTTGCAGCACATGATGAAATTAGTTTGCACACACCCCTATAAAACCTGTAGGTATCTCCTTCCCCATGGAGTCTACAGTTATAAACTTCATACTACCTGTTCACTGCAGGTGGTAGCCAATTCCACTTACTAAGCCTGTGGAAGGTTCAAGAAGTAGTAAGTGTCTGTGTTGAATAGCAACAACATGATCTTATTTCAAGTGCCACAAATAAGAAGCACCATTATTTGTGGCAGACAAAACCATGAATCCAGCTGCCCCCGGTTTTCTGGGTATATAGGATGCGTTAGTCAGAAGGATGAAGCCTGGTTTCAGCAGGTACAGCGTTAGGCATAACCATACCTCATCACAGCTTCCTCTGCAGCAATTACTTATCAGGTTGAAAATTGTTCTGTCCCAGTCCTTTTCTCTGCTTCGTTTAACCACATCACAAAGCTTCCTGTTCAAGGGCCACCCAATATGTTACTCTATTGTTAGCCCCTGTACACTGCCTCCCAGCTTGGAACCAAACCCTAGTTACAGCCATGCAGGTGGTACTTTGCCCCCTCCACAGCCGACTGCCAGCATACTACCTCAGTCCTGTTGCTGGGATTTTTAGAAAGCCCTTCCTTCCAGAGTCGTGGCTCCTGCTCTTCTCTACCAGTACCTCTCCTTTTACTGCCCTAAAGTGATTTCAGAGCCCTCTACCAGCTGAGATTTCCACAAGGAGTTATCACAGAGTCCCACAAGTCTGCTGAAGCTGTGTACACATGTGGAGAAATAAGCAACAAAGGCGATAAGCCATGGGACTGGTCCTTTTTTCATTTTATTCCACTATGGATCAACAGTATTTCCACTAAAATCACTCAAATGATTAAATAAATCATACTTAACTCATACGATACTGAGTTTTTGGAGAGGTCAGTCTCGTTTCTGCACTTCTATTTAGTGTGCGTGATGGAATGTTCTTTTAGGCTGCATTGGACATTGTTGAGTAAGTAGCTTTCTCTGCCTGAAAGCTTTTTGTCATTACTATTATCAATGTCCTTCTTTCTGCTCTTGATCATATGACAAAAAATTGGCACTGTCCTGGATGAAATTCATTTCCTTATGGAAGATAAGAAAAAGGCAGCTAAGGGACAATTTATCACAGCAGATTAAGGCCTAAGTACTGACTGACGATTCCTTTAGACAGCACTTACTCTTTTTCTTCTTCTCTTTTTCTAGATTTCTTCATTATGCAAGTTCTCTACTAAAGCCCCTTCCAGAGGTTTCTTAAGGATTCAAGCACATACAATAAAAGTACATATCATAAAAATAGTGCTAAACATACTGTATGGTTTCATTTGTTCCAACAAACTATTCATTTCATCCTCTGCAGTTTCATTGATAAAATCAGTTTTTTCTACCTTATGAACCTACTTATCCTCACAATTTGTGTTCTCCCGGATTCCGACAATGATATTTCCGCTTTAAATTACTAAGTACGGTCAAAATGCAAAGCACAGCTTGCTTGACTCACCAGCTGTTAGAAAAACTTTATAGGAACTCTTCAAATAGAGTCATAAGGACATTCATGTTTCAAGGGTGAACACCAGGATACAACAAAATTTTGTCTCTAGAATAACCACTGCATTGATTCTAGAGCATAAAAAATGCACTATTTAGAGATTTTTTGCTAGAATATGACACTAAGTTGGCCATATGCACTGAATGACTTCTATTAAAATGCAGTGCATTTGTTATGAATTTGCTGCACATGTACAAAGCACAGTTTTTACTGGGTCATAATTCACTCAAATCAAACACTTTCTCCAGCAGAACACTTAGAAGATACTAATCTATTAAAATAATTCCCATTCTGAATTTTATTCTTTATTTTTTTAAGATACTGATCTATTAAAACAATTCCCATTCTGATTTTTCTTCTTTTTTTTATTACACAGAGACACTAGAGCTCCTGAAAAGGAACACTGCAGAACTTGGTGTATAAACAAAGAAAATAGGTGCTTTTTCTTTTCTACTCTGTTCTACTTAGGCAAAACTAATTTAGTTGAACTCAAGCATTCATTAAAAAATTCTCTTTCAAGCAGAGAGATGGTGAGGAAAATTTCTGCTGCTGTCTCAATGTACATCAAGAGTACATTAAGAGTACATTAAGGTCAACTTTGTATTGATACTTTCATAGACTGTTTTCTTGCCTCCATCCAGAGAAATTTTTTTTTTCACATAATGCTCATACCTGTCATTATAGTCTACTCATTCGTAACCTGTTTTATACCCCCTCAATCCCTAAACTCCCCGTGTATTTAAAATATAAAGTTAAAAAAATTCTGAGCTTTCTAAGCTACCTAAGTGGACTCAGACGAGACTGGAAATCAATATGGTCCTCAGTGCCATAGACCTGAACATCTCTCTCTGATATTCCTCATGATCTAGTACAGGTTAATGATTTGCCAAAGTGTGTTGTTGCTGATTTATAAATGGGTACATTATAGTTGTATAAGGCTAAGCTACTTGTCCAAGCTCACAAAGCTTGTTTGTGGTATTATAAGGAATTTAACCCAGATCTTACAAACTGTCTTAACTAACGGGACCATCCTTACCTATGCTCTGATTAAAGTCAAAGGATCTTTATATAAACAAGCTTGTTCTTCTCTTGGCCACCACAAAACGCATTCAGTAGCCTTTCCTCCACATAGAAACATCTATATGCCTTTTAAATCTGGATTAACTATCAAGAATGGTCATTCTATGTAGGGTTGGATTGTGTTGTGGTTCAACCCCAGCGAGCAGCTAAGCACCACACAGCTACTCGCTTACTCTGTCCAGTGGGATGTTGGAGAGAATCGGAAGGGTAAAAGTGAGAAAACTCGTGGGTTGAGATAAAGACAGTTTAGTAGGGAAAGCAATAGCTGTGCATGCAAGCAAAGCAAAACAAGGAATTCATTCACCACTACCCATCAGCAGGCAGGTGTTCAGCCATCCCCAGAAAAGCAGGGCTCCATCACGCCTAACAGTTACTTGGGAAGACAAAATGCCATTACTCCGAATGTCTCCCCCTTCCTTCTTTCACCTGCTTTATATGCCAAGCATGACGTCATATGGTATGGAATATCCCTTTGGTCAGCTGGGTCAGCTGTCCTGGCTGTGTCCCCTCCCAGCTTCTTGTGCACAGTATGACAAGCTCAATACTTCTTGATTACTTAGCAACAATTAGAAACATCAGTATATTGTCGATGTAATTTTCATTCCAAATCCAAACCACAGCACTACACCAACTACCAAGAAGAAAATTAACTCTATCCCAGCCAAAACCAGGACAGATGGTCAAGTAAACCAGCAGGCATGCAAGACCAGAGTAAGAGCACCTTTCAATACTGCTTTGTCCGTGTGGAAGTCAGCCAAGTAGCCATCTGCTACAAGCAGCAATTTCAAGTACGTGCATATGGGATTCACAGTTGCCTTTCCTGCCCCAGCATCAGCGTAAGCAGTGGATTTGGACAAGTTTCTAAAATAAGTACATCAAACTAATTCATGGTTATTTTTAAGCGTCTGAAGTCCCAGGCCTTCATTCTCAAGTTTGGGAGTTAAGTGAGATATCAACCCTGACACATACATTTCAATATCTAAACCACAGTGTCTTTGAGAAACAGGTTACTTAACATGTGTATGATTTTCACAGCACAAAAAGTGAAGAACAAGGTAGGAATTATAGAATTGTTTACTTCCCATGACCAAAAAAAAGCACTAGAACAAAATTACAAGAGAATTACTAAACTGTATCTGTACATTCACCATCTATATCCCTCAGAATCACAGAATCACTGAATGTTCGGGGTTGGAAGGGACCTCTCTGGGTCATCTTAGTCCAACCCCCCTGCTAAAGCAGGGTCACCTACAGCAGGCTGCACAGGACCGCAGCCAGGTGGGTCCTGAGTATCTCCAGAGAAGGAAACTCCACAACCTCTCTAGACAGCCTGTTCCAGTGCTCCGTCACCCTCAGAGAGAAGAAGTTCTTCCTCATGTTCAGATGGAACTTCCTATGCTGCAGTTTGTGCCTGTTGCCCCTTGTCCTGTCACTGAGCACCACTGAACTTGTTTTCCAGCACACTCACAATAAAGAACATCCTTCTGTTTTGGGTAACGATCTCAGCCACTAACATACATTTCCAAGGAAAGGGCTGCACCCATTTTTTTAAACATCTCACTTCTGAAATATTTTGTATAATTATGCATGGAAATAAAATTAACATTTCTAAACACATTACTTCTGGAAAGCATCTTGCTGAAAACTGACCTTGGTATCATTTATTCTGGATAGTTTAATTTAGTCAGCTGCATAGGATTTATAAGGTTCACTATAAAGAAATAAAAGCACAGAGGAATTTTCAGTCAAAAGCCCAGATTCTGCGTCTCCTTGACACAATGGATAGCACTTTTCTCCTCAAGCAGCTCCACTAATACTGAAAGTTAAAAACTGTTCAAGACTAGTACAGTGAACAGAAAGTTGGATTACAGCATAACAAAAAGAGGCATGGCAAACATATGGGACAAGCGAAAGACAGAATTTAGACTGCAGCAATGAAATTGGAATTTTCCTTGAATTACAAGCAGTACTCTCGTAAGCTGTCGTTTAAACAAAGTATAACACCAGGTAGAGTAAGCATCAGTAAATCGGGGACGGAAGGCAATCCACAGCAGTTCAGGACAGGGCATTTGCTTAACAGGGTTAGCAGAGAGTTTTAGAAATAGTTTAACCGTCCTAGTGATATGCCAGGAAGGACAGGAAAATAGGTATCTTTATCCCCAAACCTGCACAACTACTTTAGCGAGCAATATGTCTGGACTCTGTCCTGATGTGAAGGGAATATATGCTGAAACCATAAACCCAGAGCACATTCTGGAAAGAGGCTATGAGTGCAAGCATGTGAGCACAAGGCAGTAGTGATTGTAATTGCCAGATGGATCTGTGTGTTTCCTCCAAGGGTTTCAATGATTACCCGTTCAGATTGGTAAAGTGTGTTGATGGAGCATCACTTACATTAACACAAGCTGCAGGTGGTATGCCTGTTTAAGTGTAAGGACAGCAAGCACCATTCAAATAGCTTCTCCATGCCCACAGCAACTGGAGGAAAGCATCAGCCAAAGTGCAGGTAAAATTGTTCTTGTGTGCAGAGAAGTATTATTCAAATCAACAAAGAAATGGGAACTCACATCTTGTCTGGAAACCAAAACAGCAGTGGGTTTCGCTGGCCTCTGTGTTGTCTTCCTGGAGTAGTGTAAATGCTCCATTTGATTCCAGATTACAGTCCTCGTAGATCGTGCTGTTAGGTAAACATGCGCTCTGTGGTTAACCTTAAGGAATGTGTAATTAAATCCCTTCAGTAACTAATTCCCTGGCTGCTGGCTGAAACAGTCGTCACAACTGGAAAGAAGGTGCTTTGTTGCTGCAGGTCTTCCTGGTCAATACCCCTGACCGAAGATGCAGTTTCTGGTACAAGTATGTACCCTTTGGTTTCTTTCATTAAGTTGATTCAAACAACCTTTGGCTTTAGATGGAGCTTTTCTGTTTTACAGTTAAATCAAGAGGCTGTTAGAAAACTGTTCATCAGGAAGACTGATAGCTTCTTAGCACCGCAACAGCCTCACCTGTCACAACAAATAGTAAATAAGAATGTAGGCATGTTAAAATACGCTAGGAAAATACATGTTAAGAATAGTTCAATTAGCAGGCATAGGATCTGCATAAACACAGCCATTCCATGCACAGCTTGGTCTGTACGGGATCATGCCTAGATGTTGATGCAATCAGGATTGACCATAAGCTAATGTAAATCTGCAAAGCACAAGCAACGGTTTAACACCTCACCTGTATCTAGCCTTACATTGCCTTGCCTTTGCTGTGTCCTTTGCAATTTTACAATCACGTGATTTCTAAAAAAAATATATATATACTGAACTTTAGACAGGGCAATAGGCTTAACTGCCTTTTTTTAAATTCTCATTTCAAGCTTTTTGCATCAACTGTGAGAACACACTATTCTTCTAACAGACAAAAGTGAAAACTAAGATTTTTATGTCTTTATAGGTCAAGCTTGAAGAAAATAGCAAATATCACAATTCTTATTCTAAATATCAGAAGACATGACCACATTATAATTGTTATCACAAGTCTTATTCTGAGATTAAATTACCTCAGTATAATTGAACCTACAAGAGATATTAATAGTATTAAATCACAGCGCAGTGTCAGTAACAACCCTGGAGCTTTCCCAAAAATTTATATAAATGCCTATTATGGCTTCAGGGATCTATAAATAAAAAAACAGGTTTCACTTATTTTCATGTATTTAATGTAGAGGAAAGATGTAGATTGCACTCTGCTGTGGGGAAAATTCACAATTCCAAGGTGAATGTTTTTTTCTTTTTTTTTCTTTCATTTCCTGAATTATGTTGTCACAGAAATGTTTCCAGCTCTCTGTCACTCCTAATTCTGAATTATGCTATGAGCAAGAAACATGGTGAAACTTGTGTAGTTAATTGAGAAAAACCTCTTCTGATGACAGTTCTGAAATGTTACCCAACTATATTTCACAGCAAAATCATATCTACGATCTTCAACTCATTCCAAAATAAGTTGAAATCAGTACTTTGTCCAAGCTTTAAAATAACAATATGCAGGATGCCCTTCCTCTGTCATCTCAACACTGTTGTACCTATGGATGATCACTGATCCATTTAGGCAGCACTCACCAAAAAGCAGTTTCAGAACAAGGAAGTGGAGGGCATAGTCCTAAATCCGGGGCCTCTTCCACTCCTGTTGTGGCAGCCAGCTGTAATACCACCTCCCTTCAAAGTTTCTGTCTAGACACCGTTGCAGGAAGTGGAGAGCAGCTCAGTCAGGCTGGTGACTCCTTTGGCATTAGCAGCTGACAGCACTCAGGGTGGGCTTGAAGTTGCTCTAAACCCAGCCAAGCTGACAAGACATCAGTGGCGAGTCTGGGGAATCACAGCAAGCTTGGCAGTTCCCTTATTCCCATCCATTCATGGTGAACGGAGACTGACGCCAGCAGACTAACTGGTTCACATTATGTAAACTGTAAAGCTAAGGATGTTAGAAATCCCAGAGAATTTGTGAGTGGTGGAGGAAGAGGACGGTTAAAAAGAGGGTATTCTCAATCTTTTCCTCTTTTTTTTTTCCTTTTTTGCAAAAAACTCTTGCACCTTTACTGAGAATTAAGAGATTTTTCGCTTAAAGAAAAATGAGTCATCTCCATCTGACCTGATACAGCCTGCACATGTGAGTCTATTGTGTTGCATTCTGCTGATAAAGGACTTGATAGATGCTGATATGAATGTAACATTTGTTGTCCTACAACACAATAGGAACTAGGAAAAGAAGATAGAAAAAAGAGCTGTTGCCCACCATTTTGCTGTCTTACTCCAACTGTTTACTATATACTCTTTTTCTGAAGGTATGAAACATAATCCCATACACAGAAAATACTCATCATCACTATGTGGGACCAGCTGTCTGGACTCAGCGACCAAAGTTCATAGCATCTCATCATGCTTAACAACAACAACATCTCAGAGCACCATTTTCCTTAGACAAATATGGTACAGCAGAGAAGAAAAAGGTGAAGAAGCAGCTGTACAGTCATCAATCTAGCTCAAATGAATTATTTTTTTACCTTACTGTATTACATCTAACTGCAAAACACCAAAGGATGAAGGCATACCCAGAATGTTATGGAGGGAAAGGAGCAGAGTTAAGAAAAGTGTTATGGTGGAAAAATACTGACAACCCAACTTCTTACAATTCTGGCAAGCTTCCTCAGCTTCCTTTTTTTTCTTGTCTAGAATCATAAGCAGATGTGAGAAAATACCACGTAAAAGACTGAACTTAAGTAGAAGAAAAAATGCCAGAAAGACAGCAAGCAGAGCCTGCAATAGCAATACTGTGAGAACAATTTTGAGGAATTGAGAGGTCTGGATAAATTTCAGGAGGGCTTCTCAAATTTCAAGTGCTTGTCTGAACAAAATCTGGTCTCTAGGACTTAAGGTACACACTTTGCAACCTCCATTTCTGTGCTAAAATGCCTTGTATTTTTAAGAGGTAAGCAAACCCTGCAAAGTTAGCATTCTGCACTTATTCTTGAGTAACTGAGTGTCAATTGTTTTTCCTCCTCAGTCCAAGTAATTTTTATAGCTGAAAGCAGTATAAATTTCTCTACCATCACTACCATTGTTCAACTTGTAGGCTAAGTGAATTCACACAGGAAAAGGGGTCCAGAATAGGGGAATTTTTTCCAGCAAAGTACATTTAACCTGTATCCGGAGTTCAGAGGGGAGTGAAAGGGGAGGAAAACAGACATGCTTCCAACCATTCAAACAGGAAGACCCAAATCCCGGTCCCCTGTGGGATGCCCAGCAGTTTAAAAAAAGATCAAGTAAACTTAATTTAAGCACTGCATTTAAAGGTAAACACTGAGTTTCAAAATGTGCTTCCACTGACATAATGTCTTAATTTTCTTATTCAGCATCGGAGTTGCTCAGTCTGGCAATTTTCTTATGTTATTCCTTTAATTTCTCCAGGGCCAGTTAAATCTAGCATAACATAGCTGATAATTTTTAGGACAGCGTTGACTATAAACATAGCTGCCTGTCTAAATGGAGCCCAAAGGATCGGGATTTCTGGGGAAATTGTGGTATGTGCATGTAGAGACATGGTGTAAAATTGCTTCATTTCACACTGACAGCTATTTTATTTTCGATTCTCAGCTGCTCAAGAAGTTTTGTTTGCAACGTATCATATTGCAGTCATGCAGCAGCAACATTTTATGGAAAAATACCAGACTGAGAGTAAACCTCAAAAAGTGCAGATCACCAGCTCCTGTAATTTGTAATATCAAACCTTGCATCTTCTTTCAAAGTCTGCAGCTTCCAGAATCAAGCAGTTGCACAGGAATCACAGTTTTCATATGTGTAAAAGTGAGTTTCCAACATTTACAACTGCAAAAAGAAGCTGAAAATACATTGGAAGTCTACTTCAATTCCTCAAAGACACCAAAACAAATTTTAAAACCTCAAGATGCATTCATCATATTCTTTATGGGAAAGTCGGGGGAGTCTACCGCCTGGTTTTTTTTATTTGATGTTGACAGTACTGCAAGTGTCTCACGATCTCCTGCAATGGCGGTAAGTGTCACAGCTAAGCAGCTCGGTATAAAAGAAGGCAGAAATGAGTCCTAAGCTGGTAAGCCATACCAATTCAAGCACACCTGCTCATACTTCCTGAATCAGGGTTGTCTAGTGGCTGAGGTGAAGGACTAGAGGCTCTTCTTTGCAACAGGATTTGGCATCATGTCAGAGACTCCAGGTTAGCTCTGAGCATGCTCGCATAATTCTCAGGGAGGCTAGTTAGCTGAGGTACCGTGCGGGCTGATGCAGCTGCCCAGCTAGCAGGACCTTGACTGGAGCCAGCCAGCACTTGCAGGCGTAGCTCTTGTACCCTGCTCCATTTCGCAGTACGCAGGCAGGATCAAGAGTCACCATGAGGCCAGTGCTGGCCTTGAAATGTTGGCTCAATGACAGCGTTCATGAGTGCCACCAAACAATTCCCAGGGATAGGCATGACAGTGCAATGAAAGATCTGCTGCCAAATGCAGTTAAAATAACCTCTGAAGGATATTTCCAAATGCTGCGCCACCAGACAACTTCCAAAAACCTAATTACTGCTGGAAATCTCTCTCCCCGATGAGAAGTCTGAAGAAGAAGAAAGATGTTCATGAGGGACTACAAGAAGAAAGGCTCAGAAAGGGAAAGGAGCTTTCCCAGCTATTCAAGTAGCTTTGGTTCTTAATGCAAGTCTTATCATCACAGGCAAGAGATCACTAACCCTGAGCTTCATTTGAACGGATTTGGGCATTTAGTTTCTGGTCCCAGTCCAAAGCTATTTACTGGCCTTCAACAAGCTGTGTTTTTATCAAAGCTTTTTATCAGTAAAATAGGCATAATATTTACATAAACCTCATGTGTCTTTTTGCTAGAGTTAATAAAATAATTTGAGATTCTAGATTAAAACAGATACTATGGTTATTGCCATTTTACACTGTAACCCAGCCTTTCCATTAGATAATGCAGGGAGGGTCAGAAAAATCTGTTAGAGACCATCCTTCAAGACAGAAAAATATAAAGATTTCTCCTATGTTCCAGAGATAGCTCATCCTTGCTGGGCATAAAAAAATCAAATAGAAATTTATCAAGTAGAGTGGGAATCACCATTAATTTGGGAAACAACAGCATCTGAAAGACTGGAGTGTCAGGTCTGTGTTCCCCTGGTTACTCCCTTAGATTCCTCCCCATATGTAAAAGTCCAGAGTCTGAGAGTATTTTCTACCTCAGCCCTTCAGCCTGGTGTCTATGAAGGCATAAGATCCCAGAGCCTGCAATGGTAATGCTTGCATGCCAGAGCACCTATTTTGCTATCAGAGAGTTATCTCTTCTGTAATTAAAGAATCAATGAGACAGAAAAGCACAAGAGCAGAGGCAAGAGAGAGTGTGTAAACAAATCCATTTAAATTTCTTCTTTTCGTTTGTTAGATATTCTTAGACAATTCCACACAGAAAAGTCTGGGAGTACTTTCCACCCTAGCCCTACAGCCTGGTGTCTATGCAGGCATAACCATTTTTCATGGTTCTCAGCTCTACCTCTTATATCTCAATAATCACAAAGCAGAGCATTTCACACATTTTTCTGAGCATTGGGAAAAGAACTCTGGAATCTTTTTTCCAAAAAAAGGTTAAAGGGAAATGTTTAGCCTAAAAGGTCTTTTCCCTCGTCAGCAAAGCATAGGCAGTGCTCAGCAAACTATACAGAGAACAACAGGATACAGAAGTGCTTGCTTCTGAAAGAGTCAGTGCAGAAGACAAGTAAAAGCAAGCTGTTGCACACAGAGTAGCACTTACTGAGTAGCTGCCAAAATAATTTATTTTGTCATGTGATCCATCCTTATAATCAACAGAGAAGAAAAGGAGTAGGGTAACAGATTAAAAGTTTTAAATATGGCACGTTTTTTTAACAGAAATGATAATCAAGCAATGTAGTGAAAAATCGTAACTGCTGTAAGGAGACAACATCATCCTCCAAACAAGGTAAAGGTTCTGGAAAACAAATAGTACACAGAGATATTTTTTCCAGAAACTCTCACTTCATCATCCTCGTAAAAAATTTAAAATTGCTGAATTACCTTCAGCCATTGTAAGTCTGTTTATTTCCAGCTGTAAGCTGTGTATAAGTGCAGTGTTCAAAACTTGGAATTTATTAAAAAGCGGTTCACAACAATGTGAATTCCAGCCAGCTGAAAAGAAAAAGGGAGACTATTAAAGTAGAAAATATTGTTATTCTGACCTCTCTCAGCACCATAATTTCAGTCTGCCTATTTACAGAGACCTTAAAGAGACATGAACTAAAAAAGATTGTGCTGTGGTACTCAAGTCAGCTGTGCTTATCCAGAAAACAGAATTTTACTGGGGAATATACATCTTTCATGGTTGTCCAATGGTGTTGAACACTCACCTCCTCCCCAAACTTTTTTTTTTGGAGGGTGTGGTGGAGGGGAAGGAGGAGGACGAAGGACAAAACGGGAAGGGGGGAGGCAGGAGAAGTTTAGAGATTGAAGTGACTTACCCTTTTGTTTAAACATACACTGTGTCTATTTCCCAAGGGTAATGAGCTTACTAGGGCAGCTTCAGCACAGGAATTATAAATCGGTTTTATAGATCCAGAACTGGTATCATACAAACTTCCAGTCTGGCAGTATCTGTTTATTAATGGGCCCAATCCTGCAGAGTAATGGGTACTTTCAAACCCACATAAATCCTCGGGGTTTTTTTCCTATTTTCTGAGATTGCACCTAAAAGCAATATGGCTTCTCAAACGTATCCTAGTATTATAATTGCTTAAAATATTATTTCTTTATTTCAGAGGTAAGCTAATGCTGTGATTTATTATTTTCTATACACAACAACTGAAGTAGATGTATCTTCAAAAGCCAGGTGGAGACTAAAATGAAGATCTACGATTCCCTAAATTGCAGGCCTTCCAAAAAGACTTCCACATGTGCACATTTTTTCTTTAGCATGGTTAATATTCTGTGAACTATACACCATGTCATAAATAAAGAAGAGAAAGAGTAATTCATGTTACTCTTGGAATCGTAACTTCAGCATTTTTTGACCATGTGACTTAAGCCGTTAGCTGGGGTTACGGCAGTTTTTCTAACCTACTTATATTCTCGTACATATCAGAAGACATGCTTCTGTTGTAATGTTTTTAATCTGTTTTTACAGATAAAATCAAGAAATATTTCCAGCTGAAAATTCTCTTTTACTTTTGCTCTTTTTCTTGCTATCTCATACCTTCACTATGTGAGGTTTTGTACTTCTTGTCATGGAACTGCTTTATTCCACCTTTTTTTTTGGCATGTTTTTGGTCTCAGCCTAACCTGCCTACAACTTTCCTCCTCCTCGCCTCCCCTCCAGTTCTCCTAATATCCTTTCTATCCTAATCCTTCCTCTCTACTCAGTACTATTGAGGCTGCACCTGGAGTATTGTTTTCAGTGCTGGGCTTCCCAGTACAAGAGGCAAGAACATACTGGAGCGAGTCCAGCACAGGACCACAATGATGATGAACGAACTGAAGCATCTGTCATACGAGGAGAGGCTGAGAGGACTGGGACTGTTCAGCATGGAAAAGAGAAGGCTCAGGTGGACCTTATCCATGTCTATAAATAGTTGATGGAGGGAATGAAGAAGAGAAACAAGTGCAGGATGTGATGAGCACAAATTAAAACACAAATCCTGCCTGTACACAGAAAAGCACTTTTTTACTGTGAAGACAGTCAGACATCAGCACAGCTTACCCAAAGAAGCCAGGCAGTCTCTGTTCTCAGAGATGTTAAAAACCTAACCGGACACAGTCCTGGACAACCTGTTCTAACTGACCCTGCCCTCAGCAGGGCATTAGACTAGGTGAGCTCAAGAGCTCCCTTCCCACCTATCACCTGATTCTGTGATCCTGTAACATGTTCTAGTTCATTATACTAGTCCTTTCCTATTCTGTCTTTTCCTCCTGCCCACATAATCTCCATATCCCACCTTGATAATCTGCTGCACTTGTCTTGGTTTCATGCAGATTCCTGTGGCCTTTTTCCACAGGCTTTGTGTGTGACTCTATTCAAACCTGGCTGCCTTGAAAGACACACATGTGACCCATTGCTAAAAACTGAGGGACAAAATCCATAGATTTCTGCCTCATTCAAGTCCTACAGTGTGTGCTACAGGTTTGAAATTATTAAACTGATTAAAGATAAAAGAAAACTGAAACCATGCCAAGCATACAGATCTCTCAGTTTGGGGTTCCAGAGTTCAGTTAGAGTTTAGAAACCAAGAACGGAAATCTAAGCTGAAATTACGTTAGGACTTGTTCTTTGTGGAAAGAGAACCATAAGTTTCTGCTTCAGAGCCAAGGGTGCAAGAAGTATACTTGATATTATATGCAGTCAATGTGGGGAGTAGCTCAAGCACTCAGCTCCCAGAGCAGACTGTGATAGTGTTTATCCTTCTTCATCCCTTTACCCATGATCGTTCACGCGGGCTCTTTTCTGCCACACACTACAGAGGCAAGTGGGGAAGATCAGCTACTCTTCATTCATGTGTTTCAGTAGTCTGAGTGTCTCAGCTCTTCTGAGCTGGAGGCAGAATGCTGCAAGAAAATTCATTTAGCTATCAAGTGACCTGATTGAACAAGGAAGTTCCGGGACTTTCATAGGAGAACCCCAGCCTGATGAAATTTCATACCTGCTTTCCAGACTGAAAAAGCTAGATGGGTTCAATTAACCTATCCCCTGCAAAATGAGCTTCTGCATTTTATTTCACCAGCTTCATTACATAAGCAGCTCTCTACCAGAAAGTCCTCAGCAGATCCCTTGACCAATTCAACCTGCTGGCAACCTGTCCAAATCTGTTTATACTCATTGGGTTGTCTAGAGACAGCAAACTTTTGCCTCTAGTTTGAGATACATGGTATCAGTATGATTCTTTGCAATAATATTTCCCTCCAATTTTGTTTTTCCATTACTCCTTTTTTCATTATCTCCACCTCACTCTTTTCTCGGCATACCATTCAAAGCTCTGGGGACATCTTCATCAATACTATCTTACTTTCTAACACCCTGTCAGACATATCATTCCTCTTTGCCTTGAGTATGGCGCAGTGAGTTTGAACAAGAAAAGACATGCAACCTGATGCAGACCTGAAAATATTTACAGCAGCCTCCAAACAATACATAACATACCATCAATTTCATTAAAACTCTTAATGAAGGTGAGTATTCGAAATACTCTGATATTTTGGCATGTACCAAGAGGAAGGAAGCAACTGTGTGTAAATGCATGTTTGTGTGAATGTAGGTAGCTGCATGTATCTCTGCGTGTGTGAGTTTGTAGCTGTGAGTAGTTACAGCAGGAACAAGAGAAGATTTCTTTGCCATCAGAATGACTTACAGTAGGTCCCCCACAGTACACTCTATGCTTATGACCAGATCTTCCAACAAACAAAATATATGTTACTCCTATCCTTATTTTTTGTTCTTGTTTTGGAACTGAGCAGTCCCTTTTATAAAGATCCACTCACAAGTTATACAGACCTTACGAGTCACAGAAAGCTGAGGCTCCGAAGTAATTGATGAAACAAACTAAACATTTTCTGATCAATATATATGTTAAATGTAGTTCAGCTGCAGAAATTTTTCTCCAGCAGCTCCAGAGAAGGATCATATAAAAAAGGTAGATCAATTTCCGCTGGATCACCAAAATAAAAATAAAACAAAAATAAGAATTGAAAAAGTGTATGTGGGTGAAAATTCATTTCATTATGGAGGACAAGAGGCTGCAAATGGAAATCATTTCATAGAGCATGATTTATAAATAAAAAACAGCTAAGTATTTTCAGTGCTGTAATACAAGTAATAAAACACTTCATTTCACGTACATGCAATATTTAGAATATAAGTGCTTGGTTTCATGTAAAATGTAATGAGAGTAAGTATTTTTGCTTTCACTCTAGATATATTATGAAAAAAAGTTTTAATTTAGTTTTAGATAGAATATGCACAACATATGTATATATTTATATTCGCACATACTTTTTGCATTTCCCCTCTGGTTTAACATACAACACAGAGGAAAAGATGCTTGGGTGTGTTTCCAAGTATGTAATTTTGCTCAAAATTGTTAGTTGCAGCATCAGAAAATTGCCCCCTCTGCTTTGTATCCACAGCTTCAGGTATGGTGCTGACACCCATAATGTGAGTTTTGTCACTTGGCCTTGTCAATGACTCTAAGCTGACAGTAGTTCATTGTCACATGGCTATGCCACTCTGTAGGGGAGTGGGAGACATTGAGTCAGCTTACTTGTGTGATATTAAATAAGTAAATTTTATAAAGCAGGTATCAGCCTACTAAGAAACAGAGTAGAAAGCAGAAATTATGTACTAACAGGCTTTGAAAAAGACCACTCCCTAGGTGGACTCCCCTTGTCTAAGGGATGATGAAGAAGGCAGCCATACAATAATTGTGTCACACTGCACAGTAGCAGGCATAGTGCTTTTACAATATATAACGTTATTGGGCTTGGACTCTGATACGGCAATTTATGAGGAAAATCATGAATTAGTCATAGTAAAAATGTCAAAAGAAATAGGAATTACAGTTAAAAATACCACATAAAATTCTATACGCAAAAAGGATTTGAGGTCGTTACCATTTTAGACCACCTGTGGTTACAATTATTATTTATTTATACAACATTTTTTATGGGACTTTATTGATAAATGGAAGACAATATCCCATCCTGAAAATCTACAATATCAAATGCCAGTCTTGTCATAGGACTCTGTTCAGCTATAAGAGGCCTAAGACATAGGAATATTCCTGCTAAATCCCTCCAGCCCTTACGTGTTTCAAAGCTGAGCCCCTGCAGCTGAGCCCTTGGTATTGTTTTAGGGGTGCAAAGAGGACAGAAAAGTAGCACAAGACTGGGGAATTGCAACACAGGCAGGAATCAGGCCTGCTTTTCTACTCTCAGAACCAAAGCAGCAAGGGGAGTAGCTAGTCAGTGATCACTCATATCTTGGCTAGTCCCGAGGCTCATCTGGGTTGCACATCAGGCCAAGCTGACACCCAGGATCAAGCCAGTGCAAAAACACTTATACTACCATCTGTAGGGACTCCGACACAAACACTGAAAACAGAACTAGAGATATGCAGCTCCTCTTTTGAAGATGAGCTGCTTATTAAGGGAGCCCATCAGTCATGCATGTCAGCTCCAACGGTGTTTTGCTGGGGGCATTAATGGATAAACTAACAGTTGTTGCTGAAAGGAATCTATCTTCCTCATGTTTGCTAAGTCCTGCTGTAAGATATCACTTAGCAAATAAAAAGCATCACTAATATAGCTTTTGGAGAAGAAAGGAAGAAGAACATCTGAATACGTGAACCTTCTGTAAGTCAGAGCTTCCAACTATTTCTAACTTTGCATCACACTGATCACTGTGAAATCTATGTGATTGGAAGAGTATATGATTTAAGAAGCGTGTATTCTGTGAAATATCCATGTCACCAATAACTTGACAACTACAATTTGAGTGGTAGCATATGGCAAAGTCAATGTTATGACAAGCCATTCCTTGGAGTGGGAATGCTAATGATAAAAGATTTTACTTAAATGGTAGCACAAGTGGCATTGATAGTATTGGAATCAGCTTAGAGTGTTTTCATTGCTTGTGTCAAGTTAAAATGGGCAACAAAGGAACCTGATACAATTAAATGTTTTTATTAAATGTTAAATGTTTAATATTTTTTTCTGTTATTGAAAAGGCATTCATTCAATCATACTCACAAGATAAATATGTGAAGGGCTGGGAGCTATCATGATGTTAAAAAAATAACTTTGAAAAGGAAAAGTAATAAAAGATACTTGGAAATTAGGAGAATGCACTGGATTTGTAAGATCTTCTTCCTCTACTCTGCCCTAGTGAGGCACCATCTGGAGTCCTGTGTCCAGTTCTGGGCTCCCCAGTTCAAGAAGGATGAAGAGCTACTGGAGAGAGTCCAGCGGAGGGCTACAAGGATGGTGAGGGGACTGGAGCATCTCCACTACGAGGAGAGGTTGA
>Ga0065711_1001741_pt1 | contig 66517 bp, 34 predicted proteins | sample Hoacrofraction12_FD_59098 | JGI IMG/M metagenome (GOLD analysis project Ga0065711, IMG submission 59098) | Hoatzin crop microbial communities from Cojedes, Venezuela - Epithelial fraction 12 v2 (version 2) | ecosystem: Host-associated > Birds > Digestive system > Esophagus > Crop | place...
CCCCCCCCCCACTACCAAAATCTCACCACACAAACCTGTAACATTCCACCCCTCGTCTCTGTGAATCACATATTTAAGAATTAGCATTAAAATCCACGTTCATCACACAATCTTCACAAACTTCAAACACATTAACAAAAATAGAATTCCCCACACCAAAATCAAAATAACATAATCTCAACACCAAACAGAAGTGGACAATTTACACACAATCCACCCCTTGGCCCTTCACCACAATTACAACAACAAATAATTCTCCACAATTATTCAACTGTCTTCACATTGTTCAATTCAGTCTGCTTTGTCCGTGACAGTAATTGGTGAGTGATGTCTCCCTGTCCTTACGTTGACCCTTGAGCCTTTCGTCATATGTCCTCTCCCCTGTCCAGTCCAGCTGAGGATTGGGAGTGACAGAGCTGTTTTGGTGGGCACCTGGCATTTATCCAGGCCAAACAAAAACAAGCTCAAAAGTCTTTAACTCAAGAAGTAACAAGCACCTTACGGAACATATGGTTAATATGCTGCTTTGCTAAACCGACTTCTTGCCACGGAAATTCAGATCAAAATCTGAAAACTTCTTGTGCTAGACTGAAGCCCTGCAGGTTTGTTTAATATCTTGTTTAACATCCTTACCATTGACCTGGATGAGAGGATTGAGTGCTCCCTCAGTAAGTTTGCAGATGACATCAAGTTGGGTGGGAGCGTCAATCTGCTGGAGGGTAGGAAGACTCTGCAGAGGGATCTAGACAGGCTGGATTGATGGGCCGAAGCCAACTGTATGAGGTTCAAAGAGGCCAAATGCCAGGTCCTGCACTTGAGTCACAACAACCCCATACCACGCTACAGGCTTGGGGAAGAGTGGCTGGAAAGCTGCCTGGCAGAAAAGGACCTTGGGGTGTTGGTTGACAGCCAGCTGAACATGAGCCAGCAGTGTGCCCAGGTGGCCAAGAAGGCCAGTGGCATCCTGGCTTGTATCCTGATACAGAGTGGCCAGCAGGAGTAGGGAGGGGATCATGCCCCTGTGCTTGGCACTGGTGAGGTCGCACCTCAAGTACTGTGTTCAGTTTTGGGCCCCTCACTACAAGAAGGACATTGAGGTGCTGGAGCATGTCCGGAGAAGTGCATCGAAGCTGGTGAAGGGTCTAGAGAACAAGTCTTATGAGGAGCGGCTGAGGGAACTGGAGCTGTTCAGTGTGTAGAAGAGGAGGCTGAGGGGGGACCTTATTGCTCTCTACAACTCCCTGAAAGGAGGTTGCAGCGAGGTGAGGGTTGGTCTCTTTTCCCAAGTAACTAGCAATAGGGTGAGAGGCAATGGCCTCGAGTTGCGTCAGGGGAGGTTTAGATTAGATATTAAAAAAAAATTCTTTACTTCCAAGCATTGGAACAGGCTGCCCAGGGAGGTGGTGGAGTCACCATCCCTGGAGGTGTTCAAAAAATGTGTAGATGTGGCACTTCAGGACATGGTTTAGCTGGCATGGTGGTGTTGGGGTGACAGCTGGACTTCATGATCTTAGAGTTTTTTTCCAACCTTAATGATTATATAATTCTATGATTCTAGGGTTATACCTGAGCACTTGTAATGCATGGATTTTACCAAAGGAAATTAGTAGACACTTTAGTTCTTATATTACTATCATTTGACACGAGGTGAAGTATTAAAATATAAAGTACATTTTTAGATACCACGTCAGCTTCCTACCTTTTCAGTTGTTCAATCTGTGTACACACTCTAAATTATCCACAGTGGGCTGTGAAAGGGCAGTAATCAATAAAATAGCTCATAATCTACGATACTTATAATTATCCTAATGCTAGTACTAATGTCTTGGTTTAACCAAAGCATATTAAAAAAAATGTCCTAACAGGACATCTCATTATTACCCTTATTTTTGCTGTGGAGTTTTATTAGAAAATCATGCTACTCATCTGAACTGCCACAACAACAGCATTATCCCTAGGGCGTTTTTTCATATCAAGGTTAATTTAAAGTGATTAGCATAAGCGCTACAGATGTTGCTATGGGGATAGGAACCTCACGTCTACTATGATGGACATCACATGATTGCTGTTACAGCTCCAGTATGATTGGATTATTTGTTTTAATGTCATGCGAAATAAGTCACATGATGAAGATCAGAATCTCCTTAACAGCATTTCATATTCTGGAAATCAATCACCTTTTCTCCATTTCTCAGTGTTTAAAGTGTCTGAAGAGCACATAAAACAGATGGTTTACTGCTACTTGAATCCGAGTGTTTGTCTGGTAAAATCTACGACTAGTGACTGAAATATACACCTATTTGAAAACTGAAAAAACAATTATATTTTACCATAATTGCAAGTAGTTTTTAATGACCTGGAATAAAATCTAGCATTAATACAAGTAGGTCACTTTTGATAATAAATCTCCATACTGAATGTGTGCAAAGTCATGTGTCGATGGATGATCCCAATGCCATTAAAGTCAATGAGAAGCACCTCGCTTGCCTCAGTAGGCACCTTTGAGTTCTGCTTTCTTGATTCAGTCACAGGCGTATTTTAGTATGTAGTACTGCAGTAGAGAGAAAGAGAAAAATGTTTCCTAGAGACTCAATAAGGACGATAATAAACATATAGAAATTTGGCATAAAATGTTTCCTAGGGACTCAATAAGGACAATGATAAACATATAGAAATGTGGCATATTTAAAATATTAATTTTAATGAATTTCTTAATAACACCTTACTCTCACAACTGTGGATAGAAGACTATGATTAATGGAGTCTGGTAAAATCACTTTGGTGAAATGGGATGGCTTTGTCTTCTACAGGAGGATACTTTAGACTCTGCTGGGTGCTGTGTAATGCCTCTTGGAGACACCTTTCTCTTGCCAGTGACTGCATAGGCAATGAAAGCTCCTAAATTTGGTCTTCTAAATTACATCTAGAACACAGTTTAAAGTAACTTCAAATGCAGCTTATTAACCTTTTATCCACTTTCCTCTCTTGTGGTTATTGCTATGACTCTGGATTTTGTATCTACAATTTTCTCATTCCCAATAAAGTGCAAGCAGTTAATTGGGAAACTACTCTGAATGATGGCTTTGCTTTCTACATAATTTTATGTTATGTGATTTGGTTTTAAGCGTGCTAATGTTGTTCTGTACAGTATGATGTTATGCTGAAAATGAGTAAGAAAAAGGAACAAGTAAAGAGGATCTTTGAACATACTGAGAATAACAAAGAATATCTGAAGCTCATACTTCATTAGCTTGAACATTGGCTTACAGAATTCTCACTTCTGCATTTAAGGTGGAATAAATTTGTGGTTTAGGTAGCACTTATTTCAGAGAGTGTTGGAAAGTAATTAGAGGTTGATATACTCTGATGATGAGTGATGGGTAATCGTGACATTAGCAGTTCTTCAAGCCCAAGCTAACAATAGCACTGGTTCATGGAATTGAATTTGTTTGTTATGTTAGCTGAAATTCTGTGGTATTACTGCCGTCTGTTCACAAGAGATATTCTGATCCTTTATTTTCAGAGAATAGTCACCTGCAAAGGACAAGGATTTGGTTTTCTGATCACTGGAAGGGCAGAAACAGCAGCAGCTCAGTACTCAGAACCACTCTCAGCAATCAAATAGAATAGAATAAAATATTTCAGTTGGAAGCAATGGATTTAAAAGCTCATATCACTGCAAAAGTGTTGTTGCTACTGAGCAGTTGAGTTCCCTGCTGAACAAGCCGTACAATGTTCTGCTACACAGAGAGTAAGGACACTATAAAAAGAACGATAGACAAATTGATCAGTTTCTTCACAGTTCTGGCACTTTCTATTCATTCACGCCTGTGCAAGGAGACTTAATACTCAATTATTCAGTCATATTGATATTACTATTGGTTTTAAATGTGTAAGTAGATACACTTTACAGTGATCTTATTAACAGATGGAGAAGTTGTGGCTATAACTGTAGTAAAGCAAACTAATTATTCCTGACTGGAATCTGAAACAGCTTCAACCCTGCCTGCAAAACAGAGGAGTGACTTCGGGCCTGTTTATCCACATACCCACATACAATCCCACTCCTCTGCAGACAAGTGATAAAGATGTGGATCGAAGATCATCTCCGTTAGTAAACATCATTGTAGTATCTGAAGTGGCTGTAAACAACCAAAAAATGCTAGCACACGCAAGCCATTTTATTTTGCTGAACACTATAGAGGAGGTGTAAATCAGCTCTACCTCCTTATTTCTCCTCAAAAGTTAGGTAAGTCCTTGATGTATAGGACTCTTTAGCTTTGTATTCCTTATGTGGTGGCAGGCATTAGCGCAATAATACCAGTACACTAGAACTAAATATTGCGGAAGTAATAGAGAGGCTTCTGTTCAGCTCCTGTATTTACAAATTGTTCATTCTGACAAAGTAGTTCTAATAACTTTAGAATATAAGGCATGACTTTTAAGCACTTTTAACAATAATCATGGATTTTTAATGAAAAATACTTTCAGAACGGTTTGCTGTGATGTTACTCTAGCCATTTTCAACAGCTGTGATGATATAGTGCTGTAAAACTATGGTTACTAAAATGATAGATCACACCCAAAGTATATCTGATTAAAAATTATTTAAAAAGATAATCTCATCCCTTTAGGCAAGGATAGACACTTAAGATGCTAATTTTCATTTATACCAAAGGCATTTCAGAAAATTTCTGAAGAAGAAATTTGAAGAGTAAAAGATGTTATTCAGTATTCAAAGACATTAACAGTTTTATCATTGAAATGTTTAATGAATAAAAACATGAGCCCAACTTTTTGAATTAATTTTTTTTCTATTTTGAATGTTTCTGTACTTCTAGTTACGTCCAGAGAATATATATGTCATAAAAAATAAATGGTTAGGAAGACTGCTCCTGAATCATTTCACACTCCCGAGATTAAACAGAAGAGGAAATTGTACAAGAATTTCAAACCCTTGTGCAGACAAAAGACTTTGGGAAATGTGTATGCTAACCAAGTTTCCATAAATTCACAAGTCAGTACTTTGAGCTGCACTATATGTTGACAACAATAGCCATTAAAATCACTCTCTCTCTCCTGCAGTTCTGTTTTCTGTACTCCACTTTGCTGCCCTACATACGTTTTGTGTCTACAAACAAGTGCGCTTTTTTTCAGTAAAGATATGTAAATATAGGATTTTTCCCCTGGACTTTCTATGCAAATGCTTTGATTCTTTTTTTATAATTATGCAACAATCTACGAAACTAAGACTAGGTATCCTTCTATGTTACAAAAGCAACATGTTTGAAGATTAATGGCTGGCTTATAACAAAAAGGAATATTTTGCACTGAATATGGCGGTCCCTGAAAATTGGGCAGTTTATTACTGGTAGTTTCTGTTGTTCTTTTTATTTGTTTAATTGTATCCTAGCTCCATTAAGAAGGATCTTTGGAAAACATTACAGTACAGAAAAGTCATATTCTGGCACATTTTAAAGGATTTTTGCAGGATTGTGAACTTGCAAATGTAAGGTCAGTACTTTCCCAGAGCTCACACGTGGTCCCACTTTAATTTTAGCGCTACTAGTGAGATGCAGTTGTTGTTACCAGAGATGTCCCTGTGTAACTCTTAAAACCAGAAAATGCCAGTTCCCCAGCTGTTGTGAATCAGCATAACTCTGATGAGGTCAGAATTTTAAATATATGCTATGAAGGACTAGGAACTGGTATTTGGCAGTGATTTAGCATCATCTTTCTCAAATGAGAGAGGGCTTACATCTTCAGTCGATTTTAGTGTAGCTAAGTTTGTGTGAGTGACATGATTGTACTCTGGTAGAGTACAGCTTCATGAAATTATTATGTTCAAACATCCAGAATTAATTTGTGAGTGGGTTTTGTAAAAACCCTCAGTGTTGGACTGTGTTCATACTAAAGAAATGGGAACCAGAGTGTTAATGTCAGTGGGAGGAGACTTAGTGCTGTATTCAGATACACTCTAAGCATATAACTGCCAGTCAACAAGTTTACAATTTGTAAAGTCCAACACCTCTTTGTGAGAAGTCTGCATTTTCTTGCAGTTCATCTACTATTGCGATGTGCATCCACTACTCAGGAGTTTGGAGTTCAAACTGGAATAACAAAACCCTGTTAGGATACAAGCCTCTGATTGCTTCTAGGTTAGGAAGTACTGAGGGTTGGAGGTTATGGAAATGATTACAGATGTCGTGTATCACAGGACATGTAGGTTTTCAAAGCTGAAAGAAGGGAAGGAAAGATTTATAGGTTTTCTACTCCAAGGATGCAGGCAGAATTCCTCTGTTATACTTTGTAGTGAGATCCTGCCTTTCTTGTTGATGGGCTTCATTCGCAAAGAGTAACTACAGTTTTCTTCATTATGTGTTGTCCAAGCATGTAAGCAAACAAAGAATTAATTCCTCACACTCCCTACAGTTAGCATGAGAAGAGAGGGCAAGGTTAGGACAGGAGTTCAGACTCTGTTCTTTTTATTCATTATCTGTAACAGTTTTTCAGCCATAATGGGAGCTTCTATTTGAAAAGAGGAGAAGCAATTTACTTCTACAAAGAGAAGGAGAGGATGGTGATGCAGTGAAATGTTGGAAGAGGACAGTGCGCCAGCATTCCTCTACCCCAGATTTCCATGAGCGGTCAAACTTTTTCAGGGCCCATGAGAGTAAAGGCCCTAGGATTTAAGGTCACAGTCCTGCTTGTTAATATTAACCTCCCAAATGAAGCTTTTAGTGGCCTATTTCATCCCACTTGTGAAAGAGATGAGAATTTATTAAGAGCTCGCTCTCTCTAAATTTCCCATTACTAAATTAAGCATGGAAGTGTGGTTTTCTTTTTCCTCAGATACCATTTGTTTCCCAAAAGTAATTACAATATCAGCTTGATAAAGGCTGCTAGTAATTTTGTTAAGAAATTTCTGAAAAAGATCAGGGAAACTTAAGAACCTAAGAGAATTGCCTGTGGAATGGGGTGGGCTCGGGAGACTCCCCCCTCCTACCCATTAGGAATTCTAACCACTGTAATTAGCAGCAAATTTCCCTATCTCTGTATGTTAAACAGGGAATTCATCTTCGGTTTGTTTCTGCCTGGGGCAGGGAGAGACCGAAGGAAGGGAAATGCAGGCATGTGCCTGCCTGGGTTAGGCAGCGTTAGCTGCACTGCAAGGAGGCAAATCCACAAATTACACCGGCCTCTGATTTGTAACCTGGGCAACCCTGTCAAAGTCAAGGGTCGTACTTCGTTTATAATCCAGAGAAAAATGCAAGTGCGCAGGTAGAAATGAAACACCCAGGTAGGAAATTATGGGGTTATACATGAGGTTGTTTAAAAAGTAATGAATAAAAGATGAACATTTCCACTGTAGAGTTCCTGTGCTGAGAAAACTAGTAAAATTTTGTGACCTCTTTTACTGTCTGTGCAGTATCTACCTTGCATGAGTAAATATTTTCTGTACCAGAACAGTGAGAAATAGGGAAGATGATTCCTGTGTAACAAGACTGATAATGGCTTACAGTGTCTGTCAGCCTTCCTATGTCACACTTGACCAGCTTCTTGTTGCTGAATGGTAATCTTCCAAGGAAAAGAGAGGTGAAAAAATAAAAGACAAATACACTGGTATAATGAATAACAAAGCTAGGTACTAATAAAAAATAACAACTTGCCTTGCCCTATGCATTATATTTCATTATTTGTTTACCTAGCAACTTCATGAATTATGAAGCAATTGCTGGTCTAGATGCTACCTTTGAGCATCTCCCACAAATGGCACTGAAGTAAATGGTCACTAATCTGTGCTCATAATACTCCTAAAGTGTGCACAAAAGCCAATAGAAAGACTTCCTAATGTTCTCCTAGGGATCTCAAAGTATTTTATGTAATTATTTCCAATGGATGAAGAAAGCAGACGACAAAGTTTATTGCATTGTTTCATAAACATATGTTTTGTTATAAATATTTACACAAACTGATCACACAATATGACATATATTTTAAACTGGACCTGGCTCTGAATTTTATAATTTACTTCTGCTTCTCTGGTTGTCGTAAAGTGATTGTGAGCTCTGAGTCTTGCTTTAAGCAAAACGAACCAGTGATAAACTTTGCAGTTTACATTGTTTTCTGCTTTTCTGGTTCAGTCACTACTAAAGATAAAAATTGAGCTAAATTGTATTTTGAATTATCCATCAATATTATTCATTTCAAACTTACACTCTTTCCTCCCTGATGCTAGCAAGAAGGACAGAACAGAGAATGAAAAGTGACTAGTAAATTACAAAGCAAACTGTCATATGTACCGCTTAGAGTACCTTATTTTTAAAATCTGGGGGAAAATAAAAGTTAACTACTTTAGATTTGGCTTTGCACTTGCACATACAAAAAAACCCAAAACGTTTAATAACTTTGGTGTCAAAATCTTTGCTAATACCAAGCTAATTTGCATATTTTTTGTTGTTCACCTGCGGTAATTTTGTTCTATGTTAAAACACTTATCTGAAAAGACTTTGACTGTCTTTAGAGAAAAGAACAGATTACAAAAACATAGCTCTTTTTCTTGGATTCACAAAAGGAAAACTGAACTATCTGATCTTCACTAAAGTATTCCTTGGATGTCGATTTCTCAGATGACCTTTTTTATTTTCCTATTTATTTATACTGCTTATATGTTTTAAAACTAATATTCAGTCCAGCCACCAAGCCATAGCTAAAGCCCAGGGAAAAGCAGCTGTTAATTCAGAGTAACAGAATAACTGTTATGAAAAAAAAGCTGAAAAATACAATGCTTTCAAAAATAACATTATAAGAAATAAATTATATTATATGCTGAGATTCAGGGGGTTTTTTTCTTACCATCTTGACATATCATAGCTATTTTTCCAATGCAAGTGTTACCGCAAATGCTAAATTTCTGATTGAGGTCTATTTGATTCACTGGTGGAAGAGGCTCAGTGCGTAGTGAGGCTGGATAGAGTTTGCTGTGTGGGATTTTTATCTTTTTGTTCTGTTGTTAGGAAGTACTGGCAATCTGACTGCTTTGGGGGAAGCTAGATCTCATCTGCAGTGCACTTTATGTGCCATTATTAGACTGTGTTAATTACATGCCTCAGAGGCTGCTTTTGGTCACCTCTAGAAGCCAGAAAGAAGTTTCTTTTCCCTTATTCTACGACAAAAGGCAGAGGGAATAATGAAATAGGGGAGTGGTGAAGAGTTGACACATCGGAGATGCACTCAAAGCTGGAAGCAGCATGCAATGCTGCTAAAAATACTCTATTTCAGTTAGACAGTTAGGGTTAGACTTAAGGATGGCAAATGATATTTATCTGTGTTTAATTGAGTATAGTGGTATTTATCCTCTGCTTATGTTAACAGTTTTCTTCCCTGTACACAAATATCATAGAATTTTAGAGTCACCGCACTCCATGCCAGATCATCCTACAGGAGACTGGACCTTCTTCTGCTGGGAGATACAGGGTCTGCCCTTCACAGGAGGATCGCATTGTGGGAGCGTTCAGTGATGTCCTCAGTGAAGACGATAGCAGTGATGGGCCAAATACTCGCTCTTGAAAAGCTAAGGAAGATAAAAGCATTGACAGTACAGCATGAGTGTTCAGTTTCTTATAAAACATCAGTGCAATATAGTTGTTGTGACACAGAGGGAAGGTCAAGAAAAAGGGTCCGTGTGACAGATGGTGTAGAAAAACCTGGAGTGTACTTTTCAACTTTATGAGGTTTTGGTATTGGCAGCAGAGAAATGTCTCAGGAGATTGTTAGTGAGGAAGAGAAATCACGTTCGGGCAAGAACTATCTTCTATTTCTCTGGAAGAAACTGACATAACTGCAAAGTCATTATGCTCTGCTAAATCCTTTGGCAAGGGATATATTTTTGCCATAGAATTTAAAACAAATACATTAGAATATGACATTTGTGTGTTTTCAGACACACATCTAAATTATTTATTTGATATAAATAAACATGTCTGTCATAAAATTGTTGAATACAGAGAGTTTAGACTACACTTAGAATCATCCCATAATGTTTCCATGTCTATATATGAATAATATTTATCACTATCTGGTCTTAGTATTTTATCATTATTTTGTATTTTTATATAATTACATCCATTATTTACCAAAAAAGTGGAATCAATGAAAGCGTGACAACAGAACTCTGGTGATGAAGTAAATTGCTGCTAAAACTTGTACCTCAAATTGCATTCCGATTAATTTATAGCTTGGATTTCCAGGTAGCCATCATCCAACTGTAAATACATACAAATGTCTTAGATTTGATTGCTGGAAAAAGATCCAAATAAACAATGACTGGATGATTTTGAATGCTAAGTCAAGTATGGTTAAAATTCTCACTGTTTTTTCTCAGGAAAAATTCTATTCTAGGATTTTTCTATCAGGGTTTTGGTTTATAGTCTCCTCTGATATTTTACATTCTCTTAGAATATGGAAAAAAAATAGTGACTGTACTAAGATAGATTTTGCTCCTCCCTCCCTCCGTCCCTCCCTCCCTCTCTTTCTTTCTTTTTCTCTTAGTTGTAGTTCTTCATGGACTCTTGTGTTACAGTTTTCAATTTCTGAATGCTGGTGAGCATGGATGCGGACTGCCAACATCAGTTAGCTCGTCACTAGAGAATGTTGTCTGTAGATCAGCTTGAGCATAAATATTATATACCTAAGGTCCCATACTGTCTGGTTTTCCACATGAATGGCTTTATTTTCACCACAGAAAAAATCGTAAAAAGGCCATTAAGTGACACAGAACATACTCCTGTTTAGTCAAAAGGGAGCAAACAACTCTCTGTGCTATCTTTGTGTATTTCATTCTGAATGTACACAAATCTGAGAACTTGAAATAATAATATTCAAGGAGACCATGTCCTTTTCTTTCTCTCAGCTTTTCTTATATTTTAAAAACACTTCCTATGCCACCTTAAAGAAGTCATTAATTTCTATGTAGAATACTTGTGTCAACCTTGCTTCTCTCTCCAGGACAAACACTTATGAAAACTGATTGTTCACTGACACATTAAAGTCAAGAAGCTATGATTATTTATCCCAGATGGATATCTGACTTCTTGGATTTATTCTGTTCATAGCACTGTGGTCACTGAAAACATTGCTTGCTGTGGCTATTTCTGAGTGGTGACTGAGCATTTGTTACATGGACCTGGTTGACTAAGAGTTTTTTCCTGAGCAACTAAAAAGCTCTCAGACCTGAATTGTTTCTTTTTCTACTCTAAGCATGTAAATCCCCAATGAAATTTGACTTAGATTTCTATATACTTTTTTGTGTCAGGGTTTTATTGATCTATAGGTAAAACAGCAAAAACCTTTACGAAAATCTGAGCTAGACATAGATATAGATATTCTGATGTGTAAAGCTTTATTTCTGAGAGAATAACTGTATTTCCCAGTTGAAATTTATTTCTAAGCTCTGAACAGCTTAGAATCAAAGCAGTCAAACCAACCAGGCTACACTGTTTCATCATATTTTCAAGAAATAAATCCTTAGTGTGCCAAATGTGTATCTTCAGGGCAGCAATATGAGGGAAAAAAATTGATTCTAGCACTTTTAAGAATATTTGACTAAAATACTTGATGTCTTCCACAGCAGGTAGAAAATCAAGAAACATTTAAACCCAACTATCTTAATACCGATTTATTAAAGCAGTTGTATCTTCAGACATACTAAAGGGAAAATTAAATCAACTACCTTTATAAAATGTATTAAACTAATTTATTTTACTGCACCTCAGCAGGAGGAAAAAGATAAAATAAGGACAAGCCTGCCACCAGTAATGAGTAAAAAATGCTCCACAGCAGGAAAGAAAAGAAACAGAAGGAGAAAAAAATAAAATCTAAGACTGAAGACAGTTCATCATAAAGAGTACCATGTGCAACATGACAGCTGTGATCAAAATAGAAGCACCTTTGTAACTGCATGCTGGTGTTCATTCAGATATGACAATCTGATCTCATTATTAGCATTGTCTTACAAGACTTTTCTATGTGTGCATTAAAAGCAGTTAAAAAGGCAGCCCACCAAGACAGCTTAAAGAAGTTAAAAACAACCAAAAATGTCCATACCAAACGCTACCCCAGCTTCTGTTCAGTGCAACACTGTTCATTTCCATGAAGCCGTAAGACAGGGAAGTACAGCAGTATTGGAAACACCATTCTCTAGGACTCTGAGGGTAAGAGTGTCTCTCTTGTGTTTTCAGAAAGGGATTTGCCTTGCTGTACTGCCAGTTTGAGCTTCTGAAGTATCTGCTAGAGCACTCCTAAAGGGTCTGGTGGGTCAGTGTCCATTCAGCAGAGGGTACTGGTGTACACACCCAGCAGCCCATCAGTTTCTTGTTTCTGGAAAATCTTTCTCTTTGAGTGACAAAAAAGAAAGGGAATGGCAGACATGCACAATTATTAACAGGATGTTCTTTAAAATATTGTAGATGTGTGTGAATATATGTCTCTGAGCAGAGATCTTTAACTGCACTGAATAAGATACAGAAAAATTAAACATGTATTTCACCAATTTTTTTTTTCTCTAAACATACTAATTTAGTCCATTTCCAGTTAATTCAGATGTCTCTGTTGTGCCTGGAAGTACATATTCACTAATTTACTAACTTTGTTAAAGCAATTATTGCTAAAATGTCATCAGCTGTCACAGGTCAATGTAACATTAAAGTTGTAATGTGGACAATATGTGAGCACATGTACTGCACAGCCATGGAGGTACATATTCCTGTTCCCCGGGAAAATGATTGGCAGAGGATGCTAGCAATATTATGGCAGTATCGCTGGTGAAGAGCGAGTATCTGAATAGGAATGGTGACATTGATGCAGACTGCTGGCAGTACATTTATCCTTGTTTGGGGAAGAAGAAGACTAACATGAAAACCCTGGGGAACTGAGAGGAACAAGCCTGTATGGAAGCTTCACTGTAAAGGCCTTTTTTGACATTAGTTGGTCTATATGGGCTCACACGATGGAGTCAAGCCACAGGAGCAAGGTACGTTTGGGTGAACGTGCCTTAGTGTCCAGGGAAGAGAGTTTGGGGTATTTTGTTGTGGTGGTTTTAAATGTGGAATGGCCAGTCAGTTTCATGTCATCAAGTGTCAATACTACCTGTGGATAGTTACAAATAGTCTACTTTTTCCACCAGCTTTCCAACCTCCTCTGGTCTTCAAGAGTGTTCAAATACTGCTTTCATTGTTATCAGTCCAGTACACCGAAATGACTCAATTTGAGGGAGTTTTGTGGCCAACAAAGAAAGTTTCACAAAGCATCAATACAAAATTTAACGAAGATGTCTATGTCATCTTATTTCTAAAACACTTACCTTAGAAATCTGCTTTTGCTGCAAGTGCAGAAAGAGGGAGATGATGATAAAGCCTCAAGACTACCTAAGGGAGGTGAAATGATAGAACTGTATGAAATCCATTCTATGCAAAAATAAATTATGCAAAAATTAAGATTTTTTTAAAGGTGGCTGAATTTTTTTCACTTGCTAAATAATTTTGTATTTACTGTGGGCTTTGCATCAAGTGGCCATAATATTTTTGATGTGAATCTGGAAGCTGTCTCACGACAAAATGGTGAAAGAACAACATTAAACTCTCCTGTTGGAAGGTCAAAACACATGGAGAATGGATAACATTGCATATTTCTATTAATTAATTTCTAAAGATTTGTTCTTGCAGACAGCTGCTGTTCTTCTAAAAGAAGCCAGTATAAATTGCCTCCATATGACAGAATAGTTGTAGCCACATGCAGTCTTACTGACTTCAGAAGACTACTATGCAGGTGTAAACATTTTGGAATTAGAGCCAAATGCTACCAGGAAAATAAATAAATAAATAGACTTTTTTTTCCTGATTACTACAAATACTCTCTAACATTTTTGAAGAAAGGAATTCCCTGCTAAGAGGATTGAGGATGCATGTAACAAACAATTAACTCAAGATGATGTCTGGTCTTTTTGAGCAGAGGTGTGACAAAAAAGGGATCTGCTGGCTATTTTACTTAGGTTCAGTGTTGAAAAAAAAGAAGTTAAAATTATTTGTGATGAAAAAGATGTAAAAGGGAAGACTATCAGTCTTCCCACCTGAAAAAGCTATTTTTAATTTCCATTGTATTTCAGAGTTTGCAGATGACAATATTTGTGTCTTCTCAAGAAATCCTCAGTGATACTTCATGAAGTAAAGACACTGGGAAGCCATTTTAGGATTGAAGTGAGAGAAAGGAAACCAAAAAAGGTCCTTGGCAAAAAGGAGGCAGAGTGTTACAATTAATGAAACCTTTTCAAATAAGAAAAAACATTATTGGTCAAACCACAGGGATTAGTTTTAGGGCCACTATCATTTCTTATAAATGACTAATCAAGTGGGATGAAGAACAGAATATAAATTTACTTGTGTCATAAAATTAATTTAAGATCAAACAATCCAAATGACATTGATAGAATTCAATAGAATTTGTACCGATTAGAGAGTAAGGATATAAGACAAAAAAAGTTGCTACACAATGGAAATGCANTACATGACATTGATGTATTTTATCACTTCAGGACCAAATAGCATAGCTTATAAAGTGGTGTCATAGTCCCACATATAATCTATTTTTCTAATAAAATGTATGTATCTTTGTAGCCCCTTAAGCTTGCAAAGCTCTACTACATAATGAACACTTTGTGTCTCTAATGTAGTTGGTCCATAATTCAGTGGGTTTAGATAATTAGAAGGTGGAATTTATGAAATACATTGTGCTGGGAGAATTACAGCATCCTACCCCATGCCATTCTTAATGTATGCAAACAGGTGTCTGCTCCCCAAAATCTGTCACCTATTAATGTTCTGCTTTAGAGAGGGATAAAAAGGTAAACTGGTCTCACAGGTCCAGCATGATGTGAGGCCAGTAAGCCATGGTGAGGGACATGAAAGGAATGCTGGGTAGGACCAGTGATTTTTGGTTCTGAGGAGCTGGAAAGCAGCCTGTTCCTTCTTTCCCTTTATGTAGATGTTATTAAAATCTTCAGAAAGCATCTGCTGGTATTTGCTGATAAGGAGATGAGGAAGAACCTACTTCTTTAAACATGGTGTCCTAGTGTTGGCTGGGATGGAGTTAATTTTCCTCCCAGTAGCTGCTGTGTTTTCAATTTAGCATGAGAAGAATGTTGATAACAGTGATATTTTTAGTTGTTGTAATAAATCAAGGACTTTTTTGATTTCTCATATTCAGCTAATGAGCAGGTGTGCAGGGGCTGGGAGGGAGCACAGCTAGACAGATAACCCAAACTGACCAATGGAAATCTTCCATACCATGGACATCATGCTCTGTTTATGAATGGGGCTTCTCCAGGATGCAGGAATTGTCTTTTTTTCGTGAGTTCAATCTTTTCCATGAGTGTGAACTTTTTTGGTAGTTCTGTGAAATCCACAAGTTCCGCGTTCCAGTCAATGCTCGGGGACCAGCTATGAATCAGTCATTGGACAGTAAGAAAAAATTGTATTGTCTATAGCTTCTTTTGCATATTCATTATTATTAGTAGTTAGTAGTAGTAAGAGTAGTGTTTCCTTTGTAGCCTTATTAAATTGTCTTTATCTCAACTCACGAGATTTATCTTTTGTACATTCTTCTCCCAATCACGCTGGGGGGAAGAAGAGGGGTGAGAAGTGGCTGGCTGTTGCCTAGTTACCTGCTGCTGAGTTTAAACCATGACACATGGTGAAGATATTTCTTGTCTTCCTTTTCAAGGAAGGCCTCTCTGTTAGGCATGGCTTCGGAATTAGGACTGCTGTTTGGTCCCCTTGCTCTGTTTTCATGGCAGAACATTTTGCAATCATGCTATTGTGCAGAATACTTACCAACTTTGCGGTCTTCATCTTGTATTTTTTCAAATTAGAGCAATTCTGCATTGTAATAATTGCATGTTAGATGTCAGGAAGTGCTTGAAAATCATTCAGAAGCAGGACAAGGTAAGGACCTAGTTCTACAAATACTTCCAAAATCGGTGTTCACTGTGTGAAGTTAAGTATGCATACATTTTACTGGGATAAAAACATTAAGGAAAAATTAGAAGTTAAATCTGACTTGGAAACATCCATCTTATCTCTTCTTGCTATTGTTTAACAAATTTGGTCAGGGATTTGTTTTTTTCCATGTTAGCTTTCTTTCTTAAACTTCCAAAGACAAGAGGGCACACATGCTTTCAAGACCTTCCTTTTACTAAAGACCATAAACTTTATTTTCTTTCTCCCACCTCACCTCACTTTATTTCTCCTGTGATTTTCTCACTTGGTCCTTCCTAGCTCACTGTTGTGACTGCAAGGATAGAAGAGCTAATGATGCATAGGCAAAACTAATATGGAGCCTGTTGTGTGCTTAAAATGTTTGATTTACATGCTTTCCTGAATCCATGAAAAGCCTATAAATGGGGATTATTGGATGCTAGCAACCTAGCTATGGTTCTGGTGACAGGGAATTAGTGTATGTGCTCTTTTTCCTAATGTATGCAGATATATGTTGAAAAAATGGATTAACTCTGAGTCAACCACTGTGGAAAACACGATTTAGTGAATAAAATCTCAATTATCTTTGTCTTTAAGTGCAGGAGTTGTAAGACTTTGAAGAAAGAAATTTTGTGAGATATAGACAGTTCTGAAATCCTGTCTTTCTCTCTGATGCAGAGCAAGAAGCAAGCAGGCAATGTGGTGCCTGCAATTATCTCAGAGAGCTTCTCTCTTGTAAAAGGAGATGTGAGTATATCTTGAGACTATGTGCCAATTTGTAGAGTTTATAACACTCCTATTCCCTTTGTGCTTCCTGGGTATTTCTAAGTTTCCAAGTTGCCTGTATGATCTGATATAAAGTCATCTGAGCCCTACTTACTTTTTTGACATTTTGATAGTGGGTTATTATGTTCCACTTTTGTTTCCTTGCTGTTCATGCACTTTCTGTTCTGTGGAGTGAGTATTTGATGCTTGTAGCCCCTCCTGCCCCCACTTCTCTACTGATGCTCTTTGTGTCAGTCAGTCCATAGTATTCCCTTAGAGCTGCTGCAGGAGGAGGGATGAAGCCTCCAAATCTGCTGAAGATGTCTTTGTTTAGTGCCTGCAGGCTGTGTATGTGGCAGTCAAACAGCTTGCTAGCTGCAAGAGGGTGAAAAAGAAGCATGGTGTCATGCTGAATATTTTAGGCTTTCGCTATGGGCAATGGTAAATGTCTGTACTCACAGTTTATCTAGTTCTGTAGGAAAGATTCACTATTTCTAGTCTTTGCTTTTAACTGGAGCAGAGAAGCAGGGCATATCGTATGAAGGAGCTGGAGCCCTGAAGCCAAGATAAGGACCATGGATACACCAGGCAACAGAATACCAGGCAGAAACCTGTCATTGCACCTTGAGAATGAACTCAAAATCAGAATCAAATAAAACCTCTGTTATCAGGAGGAATACAGATCTATCAGAGTTGTATATGAAGGGTAGGGAGATACACGTTCATTAGTTACTTTGCACTGATACTGACATCACATGATACTTGCTCAGCTCTTACAAGGCTATACAAAATGTACAGTGAGCGAGTTTCACATTTAATGTACACAAAATGGTATTTGAATGAAAGAATAATTTATCTATGCTAGAAATCTGTTAATGCAAGATAAAAGCCAAAAGATTCAAGAACGTGATCACATACACTCTTGAAAAGTGATTAAAATATCAGTTTTAATCTCATTTTAGCAGCTGTCTGAAGCATCTCTGCATATTGCTTCAGCAAGCATGCAATATAAATATGGGTATGTGCTGGAGTTTTATTAGAATGTATTTTCATGGGTAGTTGTGAAAGGAGAGGTCAAGATGAAACAGTTTTACTGTGGTGCCATGTGATGCTCTGCCATGAGTTTCATAAAACCCTGAAGCAGTTTTTATGTTGTTCAGGTTTTTACTGAAGATTAAAAGGAGAGAGAATGATTTATCACCAACAGCAAAGTGATGAGATGTTTCTCATTTGTGTTTGTTTTTCTTATTGAGATAGATGTTGCACAGGCTTCTTCCCTTATGTAACTCAGTCACGGTATCTGATCTATGAAATCAATTAGGTCCATTCCATCTAAGTGGAAAAAATGCGTGGATTAGTCTATCTCATAACAATATGCTTTACAAATAACCAGAAGCAGGAAAAGCAATTAATACTTTTTAAAGTTAGAGGTAAGCCACAAGACTCATAACAAAGTTCCTAATCTGTTGTAAATTTACTGTGAGATTGCATCTGTATTCAGTCATGAAAAGCAGCGTTCCAAATATTGTTTTGCCTGAGGAATATCCAGCTTTTATGCATCTAAGAGGAAAACTCTCTTTGTCTAGTTTGGACGAGGCAAAGAGTCCTCTCCAGTAATGTAGTCTCAAAATGGAGCAAGTATCACTACACTGCTTGCTCTTTCTGGCGAGCAGATTTGGCCAGGCAGCAGCAGCTGAACATTCAGCAGACGGAAAGGCAAATGGAGGTAGATAGGCTGGGGAACATCTACTGGTGAAGGCCTCAGCTGTGCTTTACCTGCAGCAAACTAAAGAATGTTTTATAGAGGCTGGAGTCATGCTTACTTCATTGGCTGAAAATTCTCCAGCATTGTCCTAATAGATTTGAGAACTAGGTTTTCAACAACAGGGTCACTCTAAGTATATTCAATGTCAGTTTCTGCTTGCAGGGCTTCTAGGATGAAAATTATTGAGCTTCCCAGATCTATCGTTTTTGTTTGTTTCTGTGTAATAGCACAACTATGTATGGGGGTAAATTGTCTTTAACTGACAAGTGTAATGAAAAATTAATTATTTGGGAAAATCACTTTAAATGGAGTAGTCTTAGGTAGCTGGCTCAAGGTGGAGGCTCGATAGCACCCTTTGAAACTTGTTGGAAATGTGAAATCCAGTCTTGATGAGGATAAAGATCTAATCTGAGTAAAGCTACTCTTTACTTAGTGTATACAACTGGTAGTCTCCTCTTCTCCTGAAAAGATTTTTAAAAGCCATTAAAATCCATAATGCTTGTAGTTTTGAAACATATCTGAGCTTGTTCATCATGCAGGGGAAAACTGGAAAACTCGTAGTGCTTTTGGGGGCGTATTTTATATTATTGTACAATAATATTGTATTACTGTACATTTTAGACAGTGTAGTCAGTAACCAGAATATTATTTTTCAGGGGTCTGCACAAACACAGTATCAAAAGGTGGCCTGTGTCCTTAGCAGGGTTGAAAGAAAAAGTAAGACAGTAAATAAAGGAAGTAATCAAAGAGGAAACCAAGGGCAGCAATGAAATAATATCAGTCAAGACAATAGGCAGTTGTATCAGTGGCCATGCTGTTTTCGTGGCAAGAGAGATTTATGCAGGAGAATTTTAATGAAGCAATCAAGAGGTTTATGGGAAGCTCCTCCCACAATGAAAGAACCCCTGAAAGTGAACAGCAAAAATTATTTCCTTGGGTTTTTTTTGTTAACTTTTTCTTCCTTAATTTTACAGTTTCAGTTCATCTGCAGAATACGCAACCAGACCCACCAGCTGCAGCAGGCGGTATGTTAACCCAGACATCCTGTGCCTGCATTGCCATGGTCTGTAGAGTTTTTCTGCATCATGTTAAAAACACAATTCAAAAAGCAAAACCATCTTCCTTGTTTTTATAGCACCATTATGTAATGGTTTGACCCTTATCTGTGTCTGCTTTGGAAAGCAGTTGATAAAGATGGCTGAGGGACAATTTTTCCTGCCGGTGCTAATACTCCCTGAAATGATAAGCTCTGGCTAGTGAGACTGAGTGGGTAACTTTAATGGAATCACTGTTATGTTACCGTAGAGAACAATCCTGCACTGGAAAATGAGTGAGCTAAATGATCTAACAAGTGTTTTCCATCTGTAATTTCTTGCATATTAAGTGCTCTTTCCAAGCTTTTCCTTCCATTTCCAGTGAAGTTGAAAGTCTTGTGTTCCTAAAAGAAAACAGCAGTAAACCTTGTTTTGCTGAAGATGAAAAGTTCTTTCTTGAGAAATCTGGACTGTAGTTTTTCTTGCGAGGGGTATTTCTGAGAAGAGAAAGCTGCTACATGCTGCTTGCTATGGCAGTTGGAGGTATGGGATGAAGGGAACTGGCAATACTGATTCAAGCCCTGCAGGAGAAAGTTTTCCCTTTTCCAGGATATAAACATTTGTAGCAGGTTTTGTGTCATCTGGGATTCGATTACTTTTCTAAATCCAGTGAACTGTTCTACAACAGTTCAGAGTCAGTTGAAATAGAACTGCTTTGAATTCAGTTTAAAAAGAAAAAGGTGTAAAATGTCTTGCCTTCCTTTCGGTAGTTTCATGTAACGGATAACAGAGGACCCAGTGAAAAATAGCTCCAAGGTGTAAATCTGCAGAGGACACCTGAGGAATCTGTAGTAGGACCTTTCCATGGCCCTGCCACTTTCTTAAATGTACTTGGCAGCTGCAAACGGAGCTCCTTTTATTGCTTTTCTCAAGGCTGAAAGATAGCTGAGGTCATTGGTGCTGTTATATTGCTTCTAATGTATTTTCTTTAGCTGCTTTCTCATGAGTGTGTATCAGAAAACATATTGCACTTGTATAACGTATATTGAGTATGCAAATATCCCAGTCAGAGTTGTTTAAAAATGCTTTTGGGAACAACATTCTGTAAAATAAATAAACAAAAAAATGCTAAATCTAGTCCACTCCATTTACTGACAGGTGTAGTTAGTCTTTTACATTTCTGTGCACAGAGTAAGTAACTGTCAACATAACAGTGTTTTGAGATATGCTGGCTGGCAAATATTATCCCGATTGTAAAAATGAAACAAACCGATGCAAAAACACAAGTCAGGCACAGATCCACTAATATGATAAAACTGTCTTTCTCCTTCACACTCAAGGCTACCTCCTGCATGTGTGTGTATATACATATATACACATATATGTATAAGTGTGTGTGTATGTACATATATAAGCACAAAAAGATGTGGATGCTTTTTCCCCAGAGGAAAAAGGTGCATTCTCCCTGTTCTTGATAAATCTGGGTGTGAGAGAACCTCCTGACAATCAGATATTCTCAGTAGCTGCAGAGCCTCTGGCTATCGGAGACAGCTTTAACCCCTGACTTACCTGCAGCTGCGTAGGGCTCATCCACTTTGACTGTTGAATTGGCTTCTTGTCTTTCCCACTAGCACTCTTTCCTTGGTGCAGGAGGCAAGACCTCATGTGAAGTCCCACTCATCTTTCTTCAAAGCTATGAAGTTCAAGTCCAGTATGGAGGCGCTGAGAGGTCAGGTTTTACTCCATGAGGTAACTGCCCATGAAGTTGGTTTTGGTATGTAGTTAGGCAGTTTTTGTTTTTTCATACATCAGGTTAGGGTTCATACTCAGGCTAGGGTCCTAGCCCTCTTGAATTTCCTCTTCCACAAAACAAAAATGTCAAAAAAGGGTCTTGATTGTTGATGTACAGCTAAACAGAAGCCTACAGCCTGCAGGGGTTACGAACAGGGGACAAAGTAAGGAAAAACAATGAAGTGAAGTCAGACAAGAATTTATGTCAAGCTGGTTATAATCTGTTGTGTCAAAATGATAACAAAAATGAGGAACAGGAAGAGCACATTGACATCATGATGGCTGTTGTTATGATTCACTCACCTGTTTATGGCATGCTCGTGCAGTGCTAGGTGCTTCCAGATGTTCAGAAAGATATAGATGCCACCTGTTTCTCCAAGTACAAAGTAAGACTAAGTTTAGGACTACAAGAAATCAAACATTTTTAGAAATGTCTTGTAGATGAATGGGAAATGAACTCAGGCAGATGGTAATATGTTTGAAGATTGATCATAAAAGAAGGCATAGCAAGGCTGTGCACGGAGCTAACAGATTGGTAGACCCTGGAGGGGCTAACACAGGTAACAGAAAACAAATGTAGTGGAATAAAGCAAAAAAAAGTCATGAGGCAACCTCACGTGGAAAGAGTGACATGGCTGTTAGACAGGGTGCCTGCTGCAGAAAAATTACAAATTAACTGTGCTCTGTGTTAACCTGAGGTTCCTGCACTTGCTTAGAATTGGTATGGGATAGAGGTTGAATAGGTCCAGGAGGCAAATAAAAGAGAAGTGATAGAGTGGGTATGTGTTATCAGAGAGTAGAAGATGAGAGGGTTATAGAGTGGATGTCCTGAAGCAATGACTGTATGTGAGCATTGGATAATTTTCTGTTTAATAAGGTAGATATAATTCGGGTCTTTGCTCTTATTTCTTTAACCAGGTCAGCTTGTTCAATCATTGACAGGTCATTTATGATGCATTATATACACTGCTTCTTTGTGGCTCTTTGTGGCATTAGTTTGTGAAAAGTTTTCCCATGTGTCTGCTGCTTCAGTTTTGATCACTCCTCTGATTTTAGATGAGGTATAATCTGAATGGATTTTAAATGAATCTCTTGGATTAGAGCACTTCCTATGCCAGAATTACTCCAGTTCACACCCAGCCCTCAAAGTGAGAATAACTCTTATCCAGACCCACTGACGGTGCTTAGTCTGACAAACTTTCCAATTTATTGAAGTTCAGGTCCAAGTCCAAACAGATGTCTCAGAACTACCTCTGGTAGAAACCTAGATCCAGAGTCAGCCTCAGAACATTTAGGGATCCTTTCATCCCCCAGATATTTTGAATTAGTTCATGTTTCACTAGAAAAACATCTTGGATTTTCAGTGAGAGAAACTTGTTTTATTTGCTTCTGGGACAATTATAATTTCATTAGGCAGATTACTTAGGCAATACTTTGTACTTCTGTTTCCCTCAGGCCTACTCTCTCTCTCCTTCCACTGTCCTGTGGATTTACGTAAAGTTTGTTGGTTAATTGCTAGTAAGACAGGAAACAAATTAGAATTTTCTTCTCCTGCCCAGTTGCTCATTAGAAGATAAAATTCAAGAAACAGGGCCAAATCTGGAACTGATTCAGTTCAGAGTGGCTCTTGTGCCAATGGGGCTTGGCTGACTTAGTTCAGAGTAGGCTCTTACCCCTGATTTGTAAGGAATAGTGAAAAATTGCCACAGGAAGGAAAATACTATTTTTACTCTACTGGATTTTAATTTAGGATATAAATGAGGAAGTGATTCTCATCAATAATGTAGATTCCAATTTGCTTTCACAAATGAAGTCGAACTTGAATACTAAGTTTTCTTTAGGGCTCCATGTTCTTGAGAGCTACTAGACAAGGGAAACCCCTTCGAGTCAAATGAAGTAGGCATTATTTTTAATAAAGGGACCTAATCTCTATTCGTTTCTTACCCAGGGTAACTACTGACCGGCTTTTTTGGATTAGAACCTGATTGAGTTTCTTCACTTCCTGTGAAAATTAAGTGTGTTTACTACCTGCTTGAAATGACCTCCTGACATGTTTCAGGATGTTTGATAACATCACAATATCAAGCAATTGTTTACAGCTTTAAATTTGTTTTTTGCTCTCTTAAAGGTTTGCAGATACTTCTTTCCTTATCAATTTTTCACTGTTTACCAGGTCGTTGACTTTTTAGAGTTTCCCCTATCTTCTAAATGAGTTTTTTCTGTCTTTTTGTTTTCTTTTTGTCCACGTACCTCTGCAACTGATAACTGGGATTAATAGTCAGGTTTGTGGTCTTTCCATACCAAAATCTACCTGTTACATACAAGAATGATAAAGTAATCAGAAGTTAGAAACCAATTAATTTAAACATTAATTTTGTCTGCCGAGTAGAGTTTGAGTTTTGCTGCTGTATCTGCACATGCTGATTTTCATTTATCTAAATAAATTTTATTTATTTAGCCAAAGCTATTTGCCTTCCTTATATATACGTGTGTGTATATATATACATATACATGGATATATTAATGTATACATAATCACTTAGTCAAAGTGTTCTGTAAGTGTATCAAGCACTTGACAGACACATGATACGCACAGGTTGAAGACTCTGGTTTGAATCTCTGTGACTGGTGGCGTGGGAGAGGTCTCCATCCCCTCCTGCAACACCAGCCTGGGAACATGACGTGTAGCTTTCTGCTGCCCACCTTTGTGTCCCAGTAGTACTGCTTGGGGCCCACAAGATTTGGGGGACAGATATTCAAACTTCTGGCAGTGCTGAAAGCCCATAGGTAACTGCTGAGTTATCAAGTGGAGTAGGACTCCAGCTCCCTGAAAGACTAGGAACTCAGAGCCAGCGTTTTTCCCTGCGCTCCCAAACTGGTCTTTTAGGGTTGTGTCTCTTGTGGCTTTTATCTCAAAGAGCTAAAATAGCCCAGTAGAGTTCAGTAGTCAACAGAGGTTCATTCCAAAAGTGCCCACTGCACAAAAGGAAGCGTGAGAAACAATGGGAGTCACTGAAGATGGAGCATTTCAGAAAAACAGTCCAGGAATTTTTTAACTTGACTGGTTTTCAAATGATCATGAACACTTTGGTGGGTTATTTTTCTGCAACGATTTGTAGAGCAACCTCAAAAAAAATAAGTACTCAATAAGCTGTTTATAAGTGTTTAAATTTTTTCTTCTAACTTAAATTTTCAGTTCTAAATAATAATTTTTCTAAAGTACAACAGTTATAAATAATGTAAGATAGTCATCAAAAATTGCAAACTGGTAGAAAATAAACATGGAAAAAACCACTATGCTGCCCTCTCTGCCTGATCTTGTGCTTGCTCCCCAAGTTGATCGTATAATACAGTAAATATTTTGCAACTTCACGGATTTACTGGTCCTAGACTTGGTTGGTTCTGGTTTGCATATGTATAAGTGGTTATTAGCAGGAATGTTTGCAGACAGACACTTACATGTGTAATTACTGTACTATCTTTTCAATAGAAAATGGCATTTAGAAATCTTCCTGCCATGAAGGGAAAGAGTGAGCAGCACCCACAGCCACGCTAGTAATCGTATTCTAGGGACATGGGGAGCAGTCTGTCAGCTGTACGTATTCAGCTTTTACTTCTGACTCTGTTCCTGGTGGTGAGGTTCCTATGAAGTAGGTTAGGCATACAGGTAAGTAGTATGGTTATTATTCCTATCCAGAAGAGAAGTCTTAAAAGGAAAGCTATGAAAACTGACTGAAAATATATCCCTGTCATGCAATCAGTGAGAAGTAAGACGGTTACAGTGATCTGATTGTACTTACTACCGGTGACTACAGGAGTACTCAAGTAAAACTTCATTTTATACAGCTAGAAAACTGTAGGCAAATAATAACAGCCACTATTCCATGGCTTTCAACTGTGGTTGGACAAAGTTATAGTCTGACTAGTTGCTTGAATCTTTTGTGTGACTTACAGAAATCATGGGCAAGTTTCTTCACCCCCTTGTTTGTTAAGCCATGGTTTTTGTCCCTGTGGTTAAGGGGCATGACCAACCCATCAAGGATCAAGAGCCCTTTTAGGTGTTGTTTCCAGCAAGTCTGTTTTCAAATTTGCCTTTTCCTTTCATAGTTCTAAATAACAACATCTGTACAATAAATCTAGATAGAAGTATTTTCTGGTTACAACACTACCTTTTAGAGATCATTGTTGGTCAAAACAGCATTTAAAGGTATCCTCGGGCAAGGGAGATAGGGCATAGCTTGGCGAGAATGGCTCTGATGGACTGCTTATAACCTGGCACTTTGGCACATTGCAAAGAGATCCTTTGGATGCAGAAACTTTACCTTAAGTTATTTCTGTCCTTTGAAAGTAGATCCTGCAGATGGCTCTGCAAGCATAAGCCATCTTGGTTAGAACAGGCCAAAATGCAAAAAGCAGGGCCAAATCTGGAACTAGTGTAATTCAGTATAATTCTTGTGGCTATAGGGCTTAGCTGATTTTATTCAGCTGTGTATCGTATAGCCAAGGTGCAAGTGCACGATGGCATTTGGTGTAATAATTATGAGTGATTGCTATCAGATGACAATAGGTGATAACATTTGCTTTGTTTTAATTCATTAACATATCCTGTCTGACAATATAATCCAGCCAAGGAATTAACAAAGTAACGACAAGTAAAGGAGGGGGAAACAGCGTAGATGAGATATTATATCCTCTACTTAAGCAGCAGTAGAGAGGGATCACATGTAGGTAATCTGAGAAGCTCTGGGTTTTCCAGGGTTTCCTAATGTGTGGGATAACAAAAGAACAGTTTAGGCAACTAGGTGAAAACACCTCAGGGGGCTACTGTCAAGAAGGAAAAGGAAGTGAATCTGCTTCACTGACTACCATGCTTTTGCCTTGGGGTCACACAAAGTAAGCAATCCTCTCTATTTTTCTAAAAGGGTCATTTATACATTGAAGGGACAAAAATGAAAGTTTCTTGTGCTTCCGTGGTACTTTCCTACTAGAATAAGAGTTTCTCAGAGTCTGTAAGTTATGCAGAACCACTAGGTTGCTATTTTGTAGCAGAGCATATGTGTCCAATATATTTTAAAATACAATTCACCTTCCCTTTATAGGCTATGTTTTATGTTGTTTTCATACTATACATTTTCCTTCTCTCTGCATACTTAATAATTTATACTCCTTAATTTGAATTATTCTTGTTACCTATCAGTTGTCTTGAAATGAAAGAAGATGAAACTAAGGCATTGGTAGCAATAGCAAAAAAAAAAAAGGGCCAAAAACATGTGGTTTTGTAATAAATAATGTAAAAAATGTTTTAATGCAATTCTAATGTATATTGTAAGCCAAAATCAGAATGCTGTCTGGGTACAAACATTTTATGTAAGTATGCAATTAGGATATGCAGAACATTGCTCAAGCATTATAACTGCAGAGGATGTATTATTCTTAACTCTGAGATTAACAACCACGATATTACTTACATTAAATCTACTTTTTACTATTATTTCCAGTGGCCAGACTGATTCACTCAGAGTGAAAAATTAATGACTTAATCTCTCTGTGTCTGAGTTATTAAGCTTTAAAATTAAAACAGTAATTTGGTGTACCTGCTGCTTCTACCACTTTTCTTATAGCCTACTGCTTTTGAAAGTAGATGTCCAGTTGTGTAGCAGCAGTATCTGTCAGGCATTCAAATATTCCAGGCAAATGTTGAATTGCATGTGCATAGGCTGTCTCTGCTTTGCCTGTGCAGTACATCTAAAGCATCCCAGACACTGAACTAATTGATGAAAATGGAAACATTGGCAGGTGTTTGTCCAATCTTTTGTCTGCCTTTTCTGTTTAAACTAGAAGTTTTCCATGGCTGTTATGTGGTTGTACAACATTTACCACACTGGGGCCTTTAGACAGCACTGAATTAAAGCTGGTAAACAGTAATACAGTTGAGGTTTTCCTCCCTAGCTGGAAAGCATCCTTTTCAGGGCATATCACTTGAGAGGAGCTTTGTGAAATAAGAAGTACCTGAAAGCAAGTTGAAATAAAAGAGAGATAAAATGGTTCCCCAGTTTTTTGATGATTGTAGTATAAATGTCACCAGTGCGGCATTTACTAGACGTAATAATTTTTTCAGTTGCTATCTTCTTCCCTCTAAAAATATGGCATGAATCTGGACAAATCAGCCAACATCAAAGCTTTTCTGAATCTTAAGCATGGTGCCTGGTTGTCGATTGTAGATACCTGCTGTGTAGAAATGGAAGGTGGAACCTCTTCAGCTACGAACCTCATGCAAAATACTGAACCTTTTGAATCCCTAGTGGATATTATATACTGACATGTTATCCAGGTAGTGAGTTTGACAGAGCTAATAATACCATTTATATGTATAATTATTGAAATTACTCATACTCTTTTGGTTTAATGGTGTTCAGTAAATTGGCATGCATAATTTATGCATCATTGCTGTCAACCATCAATCCAAATGTGAGACAGCAACATATAAACTGAATGACAGAATAGAGTGTTTATGAGTTTGTCCAGGACAAGATCACCATAAACTATGACACCGGAAATTTTCATATCATTTTTTCAGTATTTGTGTGAAATAAGATGCTGTCTATGGGATTTCATTTGTTGCATTACTATAAAACCTCTTCAACAAACAATTTAGCGAACAACAACTACAGTACTCTTCAAATAGACCCTGGGGACAGGATTTATTCTGGAAGTCAGTGTTACCATTTTGTTTCAGTTTTTGCTGTGGCTTAATGTTTTAGCCTCTTATTGAAATGTCAGTCATTTAATAATGAAATGGAATCCTAAAAATTTACAAATGGATGTACCTTTGAGGCTTAATCAAGAGACACACTAAGCAAACCAAATTTAATTATTATCATGCTAATTTAGAATAATAATTAAGACTTTCCAACTACATATTTAAGCAGGAAATTCTTAAAATAACTCTTGTCTTCACACATCTGAATATGTATCTATGTGCATGTATTGCCATAGCTTGAAATTCCTTAACATTCATGATATTAATAAAAATGTCAGGGTGCATTACAGATGATTCAAATGCCCCATTCTCATTACACGGGACTTGCTATGCAGTGATATTGGTATTATGTTTTCATTTGTAGAATACAGTAAACAACTAATAATTCGAGATGTTTTAAATATCTTTCGCAAGGTGCCAAGTGTTGAAAGAAGTGATTAACATGAAATGAGGAAACCTATGAATAGAAGCAAAAGAGAAACTGCTGAGTTATTTTTGGCACTCTCTAATGAATAAATGGATTGTTTTCAATGTTCTGTCAACGAGTACAACTTAAAATGCACTGTGAGTTGAAACGTACTGCCTCACTTCCGCTTGTTTTGAACCAAGTCTCTTTAATGCTCATATTCCCATAGGTACTAAAATTCATGCTTCTCGTAGAAACCAAGGATCTAATTGTACAAGCTCAGTTAAACAGATTTTCACTAAAAATAAGATTTGATCTTATGTGTGAGTTTCTATGACTGAACACTAGGTCATTGCTAGTGGCTACTTATCAAATTAAACATTAGTAGAACTTTTTCATTACTTTAAAATAGTTCTTTGGCCACCAGTTATGCCAGCAAAATAACCTTCCTTTGAGTACTGTTGAGTTTAATCTCATCTGATTTACGAACTCAAGAATGTAGTTGTCCACACCTGAACTAACCATCCTCTGCTGGTTTTATAGTCAGGAGAGGGGAACAGTCTTTTACTTTGCATGAAGTATCTGGCCACCTGCTGTTGCACTTCCTTCTCTCCTGGAACAGACACTCAGAATGTGCCTGTTTCTCTCCACTGAATATGAAGTAGATTTAGATGACCATATCGGATGTTGACACCCACAATATGGACCCTGTGGACCTCCCTCATCCTGGAACACCAGGCATAGAGCATCAGGCACACAGCCATGACATCTCTGGGAAGAGAAACCAGTGATGTCAAAAGAATGTTTCAGCAAAGTTTGTGGCCTTTTGTTGTGTCTCTAAGGTATCTTATAGAGCTTGTGCGAGCGACAGGAAAGGGGACAGATTTGTGTGCTAATTTGCTACTAGTAACAGAAAGGCCATAGTTTTATCTGAATCCTGTTGAAAATCCTATTTAAAGTTACTGTAGTGTCCAGCTATGTGATTTGTAATTAAAACTCTGTAACGTAGGCCATGTAATGTGGTTGCTGTCAAATCCAAAGATGTCAACCAGATTCTACATGCGATGACCCTTCTGATGAACCCATGACAAAAATAGGATTTAGCATGCGCCTAGTTTCAGCAGGAAAAAGTATAAGGACAAAGCATAAACTTTTTGACGTTTATCTGTTGTATATAAAGACACTCTTAAAACACTTCTAAGAGTGACTTGAATAGGGCATAAAGCCTTGTTCAAACATGCTGAAGCGAGGAAGACTGTTGGTCAGATAGTACTTCAAGAAAGATGGTGTCTGAGTGCGGTGCGATGTCCTCCCTCCCCAGACATCCCTGTCCTGCAGCCCCTGGTAAGATGAGCTGGGGTGGGAAGCAAACTGGGACTGGGGTCAGCTGCAGCCCAGCCACCCCCCGGCACCACTGCAGCCCCCGGGACTGGCTGGGAAGGTAGCCCCAGGCCAAGGCAGGCTGGGCTGTCTCAGCTCGCTCAGCCCCTCCTCGTAGCAGAGGTGCTCCCGTCCCTTAATGTTCGTCACGGCCTGTCCCCGGACTCTCTCCAGTATGCCTCTGTCTCTCTTGTGCTGGGGAGTCCAGCACTCAGGTGTAGTCTCAGCGTTGGTGTATAAGCTCCCTGTAGTGAAGCCTCCATTCAGTGATTTCACCCAAGAAAGGACGCTACACGCAGCGATAAATGGAAATTGTCTCCAAACAGACCTGCTTTCGAAAGAGTAGCTCTGCTATTGGAAATTCTGTGGCGTATGTGAGACTGCCCTGACTATGTCAGTTCTTTTAGGCAAGGAAATATACAACGGGAAACATGCAGAACGTGCAAGTGCTGTTCTTCACCAGCCAGAGGGAGGAGAGAGATCAGATGTTTAGGTTGTATTTCTAATATTTTTCAGGCCTTTTTTGCTTCTCGGGACTTCAGAGTTTCTAAATGGGTCAGTACAGTTTTCTGCTTGGCTTTTTGGCACGTGTTTGTTATTTTTTAAATAGCGAATCTGATCATGGCTGAAAAGTTATTCATAATGTTTCCTGTTAGTATTGGATGGTAAAATACATTAAAAAGAGAACATAGGTCTCCCATTAGACAAATTCTTGGCTTTCTTCTACTCCTCATCCTACACTGTTGTCCTCCACAGCACTCTGAGGCACGCTTCGGGAAATCTGTAAATCCATGCGGAAAAACAGTTGCAACTCTTTAGGCAGTATTGATTCTCCAAGGTACGCTGATACCGCTGATAGAAGCTATGGTGGCCTTGATAGAGTTTTCATGTCTGCATAAAAATGAGGCTGAATTGGAATAGGAGTGTATTATGAGTTTCTTTTTTGACTGCTTTCCTCTGCCCTTTCAGCGGCAGATATCCTGCTCTCAGCAGCCACTGGAATGTCAATGCCAAAGCCACGCTGACAAGACCTCTGCTCTCTGCTGCCTTTCAAAGTGGAAAGGGTTCACCCAGTGTGTGGCACAGGATGCACGGGTTCCCTTCTCCATACTAGCAAAGTAAAGAATTTTCTTGTCTTTTTGAAATTTCTTTTGTTATTTCTGACTTTTACCTCTTGGGTAGTGGAAGCGTCATGCCCTTCTAGAATCTCTTTAAGTAACCAAAGGGAGCACTGCCCTCTAAAGGTTGAAGGTGAGATGGAAGGCAGCTTTATATATACCTTAGTAAGTCTTTTCAGAGTTCTCTTTGTACAGGTGTTTTAAGTCATAGCCAGCACTTAAGCATGAAGTCTGAATACCTTGTGTCAGCATGATACAGAGTGCTGGTGTAGTCTTGGTAGGTTTACTATCAGAATGAGTAACAATAATACAAAAATAATACACAAATTTGGTAGTGTTAGAAACAGGAAATAGTATTAATCTTATAATCTTCAGGCATATTAAGGTCTTTTGAAAAAAAAAAAGACCCAAGTGATATTTTCCATAGCTGCTACCCCAATGTTTTTTTTTAATTAATGCCTATCTGAAATTTTAGATCTTCAAAAATCCAACACTACGTTGTAATAAGCAAAAGCAGGGGGTAAAATTCAAAACGGGTTAGTAAGACACTTGGAGGTTAGCATGTGACATTGAAGTAAAAAGTTCTATGATGCCCTGAAATTTGAACTGCTACGTTTTTAATGTATCAATAACAATTCTTAGCAAAGCAGTTAAGCCTGCAAGGCTTCCCTATGCTTCTGTAATGTATTATGCACTGGAAAGTCAAATTCTAAATAATCCAGTGAAAGATAGATTTTTGGTATTTCAGCTTTAAAAGCAGAAAAAAGTTGCTCTGAGTTTAAATCACCTTCCCAAAAGACAAATTCACATTTTCCAGGAAAACATTTTCATTCTTAAACTATGGATGTAATCTTGAATGTGAACCAAATAATTTGAAGAAAAGAAACTGGATAGAATCTCAAACTGCTTTGGAATAGGGGCTTCAGTAAAATATAAATATAATAAAGAAAATAATATTATAGCAAGACTGGAACAGACAACTGGCAATTCTTCCAAGTCCTGCTTGCATACCCAGAATTAAATAGAAAGCAGAATTCTCAGGTAATAAAAATAAGCGATATTTGTCTTGTTTGTTGGGTGAAATTCAAATTCTATAAGATATAACCGGAGAATTTAAAAAACAAAGGTAAAAATGTTCTTGCTTGAACCATTTTGGGGCCACTGAAATGATCTTTAGCATTAAAGTTGCACTGATTTTCACTCTTTTCCAACACCCTTTTCTCACAACGTATTCACCTGCTAGTTGTAATCCAGACCAGAAAAATCTTCCAGGAGCTACCAGCCCTTAGGATATTCATACATATGCAAGCCTCTGCTCCTGACACCATGCTGAGAGTGAGAAGGGGCAGGGAAATCAGCAGAGCATGCATTCTGCCGTAGAGGTAACACTGCCCAAAATGTGGGAAAGGCACATTTGCCGGGGAGAAAGAAGCAGTAGAGAAAGATGGTTTGGTCTGCAGCTATCCGAGGCAGAGCAGTGAGCAAAACCAGTGTCATCAGTGTGAGACACAATGGCAGAATTAGCATCCACTGGTATTTTATCAGTCGATATTGATATGATTTAGAAATCGTAGTATGACCATGGGGTTGGCATGTTGGACATGAGCAGAAGAGTAGCTCAAAGTCATCTGAGGATTTCTTTGAAGAGGAAATTCCCATGACAAGCCAAAATGGATTTAGAGCAAATGTGTGCTGCCAAAATATTGTAAAAGCATCTCAATGCCAAGAAGGATCAGGTCCACAGGATCAGATTCTTCTCAGGTACTACCTTGTGGAAGACTGAACAAGTGCCATTTAGGTCAACAGATTGATAAATGAGGGAGCAATTAGCTTTTTTCTGCAAGGAAGGTAAGCTTATAGCAGCCAAGGTCTTGTCAGAGTTAGACTCATCTGCACTGAGCTGCTCCTACAGCCTTCAAGCTGACAACCAGAGTAGTAGAGCTAAGATTTTTCTCCCACACTGAACACAATTCTTGAGAATGCCAGAGGTTTTCACACCTATCCACATTACTTCAGTATATGAAACTGTCAGGCCCAAATTTTCTCTCTGTAAAGGAAGTATTTAAAATCAAATTGGAAATTAAGCCTTGTGCAGTTTATTAATGTTCTCCCAGACAGCCCTGTGCCATGTTCACTCTGAACAGCCAAGTGTCATTTTGGGCCAGTGGCTTAAATTGTAATCTCTAATTGCAGCTGCTGTGTACATGGAGAGAGAAGATATTATATTGGTACTTTAATTTGTTTTGAAAAAGTCTGTGTATACTGTCTAGAAAAAAAGACCCTGGAATGAGAAAAGAAGCAATTTGTAGGGAAATTAAAACACATATGAGATAGGCTCCGTAAGGCTACTACCAGGATATAAGGATATTTAAGTAAACTGGACACACACAAATCCATGGGCCTCGATGGAATGCACCCACGAGTGCTGAGGGAGCTGGCAGATGTCATTGCCGAGCCACTCTCCATCATCCTTGAAAGGTCCGTGAGAACAGCAGAAATGCTAGAGGACTGGAGAAACGCCATTGTCACTCCAGTCTTCAAAAACAGCAAAAAGGAGGACTCAGGGAACTACAGGCCAGTCAGCCTCACCTCCATCCCAGGAAAGGTGATGAAACAGCTCATTCTGAATGTCATCTCTAAGCAAGCGTAGGAAAACAAGGTTATCAGGACTAGTCAGCACAGATTCACCGAGGGGAAATCATGCTTGACCAATCTCACAGCCTTCTATGGTGGCATGACTGTGTTGGTAGGTGAGGGGAGAGCAGTGGATGTTGTCTACCTCAACTTCAGCAAGGCTGTTGACACTGTCTCCCATAACATCCTCATAGGCAAGCTCAGGCAGTATAGGCTAGACAAGTGGTCAGTGAGGTGGATTGAGAACTGGCTGAAGGGCTCAGAGGGTTGTCATCAACGGCGCTGAGTCTAGTTGGAGGCCGATAACTAGTGGTGTCCCCCAGGGGTCAGTGCTCCGCCCAGTCTTGTTCAACTTCTTCATCAATGACCTGGATGAAGGGACAGAGTGTACCCTCAGCAAGTTTGCTGATGACACAAAACCAGAAGGAGTGGCTGATACACCAGACGGCTGTGCTGCCATTCCGTGAGACCTGGACAGGCTGGAGAGTTGGGCGCAGAGTAACCTGATGAAATTCAACAAGGGCATGTGCAGGGTCCTGCACCTGGGGAGGAAAAACCCCATGCACCAGTACAGGCTTGGGGCAGACCTGCTGGAGAGCAGCTCTGTGGAGAGGGACCTGGGTGTCCTGGTGGACGACAAGTTGACCATGAGCCAGCAGTGTGCCCTTGTTTCCAGGAAGGTCAATGGTATCCTGGGGTGCATTAAGAAGAGTGTGGCCAGCAGGTCGAGGGAGGTTCTCCTTCCCCTCTACTCTGCCCTAGTGAGGCCTCATCTAGAGTACTGCATCCAGTTCTGGGCTCCCCAGTTCAAGAAAGATGAGGAGCTACTGGAGAGAGTTCAGCGGAGGGCAACAAAGATGGTTAGGGGACTGGAGCATCTCTCCTACGAGGAAACGCTGAGGGAGCTGAGCATTTTTAGCCTGGAGAAGAGAAGGCTGAGAGGGGATCCTATAAATGCCTATAAATATCTTAAAGGTGAATGTCAGGAGTATGGGGCCAGACTCTTTTCAGCAGTGCCCAGTAACAGGACAAGGGGCAACAGGCACAAACTTAAGCATGGGAAGATGCAGCTGAACATGAGGAAGAACTTATTTGAGGGTGACAGAGCACTGGCATAGGATGCGCAGAGGAGTTGTGGATTCTCCTTCTTTGGAGATATTCAAAACCCACCAGGATGCGGTCCTGTGCAGGCTGCTCTAGGTGAACCTGGTTTATCGGGGGGTTGGGCTAGACCTCAGAGGTCTATTCCAACACCTACCATTCTCCAATTCTGTGTTTTTTTTTGGTTTTAGTAAATATTTGCTATTACTCATTATTAGCTATTATTTGCTGTTAGTAAATATTGCTGATCCTTATTTCGCTTTTTTTGGGCTATAGGCTATTTATTTCTACTAGTTTTTAAACTATAAGAAACAAATCACATAGTCTCTGGTATTGTGCATAGAAAAATCGATCTTCACATAAAATTAACTGGGGTTGAGACAACCATCAGTAAAACAGTCAAACAAAACTTCTGAATTACTAACTGTATGCCTGATACATTGTGGTACTAGAACCTCCTTTATGTTTTTCAACCTCTGTGAAACATAACTATCTTCCTTTTTAATCTTCTCTAAAACTTTTACAGAAAAAGAAAAAAAAAAGACTCATAGAAGCAGAATATGATTAGTGGAAATTTTGGAATATTTTCTCTTCAGAACATTTTTTTAAAGTAATAACCTGTGAGGTAGGATGGAAGCAATTTCTGCCCTTTTCTATCTGCTCTCTGTGGTATTTTCATTCTCATAGAGCACACATTGTCTGCTGGACTGCCCATAGCTTTCTAAAATATGAAGTCTGGCTCTATTGTAGTGTTCTGCATTACATTAGATTTAATAAATAAGGGCAGAATGGTGGAGCACAGACTTCCTGACACCTATATGCAAGAAAACAGGGATTTGAGATAATCTCTGAGAAATATTTAACACAGAAATCCAGTTCTCAGTTGAGGAACAGTCATAGTAAGGCAGGCTTTTCTGTCATTTTGGTTTGTGTAAAGAATATTCATTTCTGTAACCTTCATCAAATTTCATTTGACTTGTATATTAATAATACATTCATGACCTCGTGCACTTGCTCATGTCTTCCTGGAAAGGAAGCTCATCATTGCGGCAAAGGCCTTCAAATGTTATAAATTCACATAGCTTCACTAAAATCAATAGTTACACTGTTAATGGAGCTACCTTTTTTCAAGTTTTCAAAATAGTATTTAGTTTTCTTTAGTGATTTTTGGAACACCTATTTGACTGTAGGACCTTGCTCTGCCTGAGTGATTTACAGTGATTTTCCTATAGTATGCAATGATTTTTAGGAGCCTGCCTGCAGCTAATTTTAATAAGTGTGGCTAAATCAATGTGCTCTGTTTCAAATATTCATATCCATTGAGTCTTTTAATGTGTTCTGGATTTTTTTGATATGGCTTTATATCAACATGAAATGTGTATCTCCATTAACTACTCCCTGATCATGTTTAAAGCAGGATAAATGGTGGGAAATCATAAGGTTATTTCTGTTTTCAGTCGAAGAACCAATTACTGAATCTAAAGAACAACACAATAAACAGTCTACCAGGTAATCTTATGTAGGCCAGAAGTTGTTCTGGAATTTGAGATACTGGACCAGAAATACAAGCTAAGGAAGAGGTATAATAAGTATCCAAGCATGTTTACTGTGTACTACTATATCCTTTAAGCCGTTTCAAAGGCTTACAGAAATCTGCATGTGAAGAAGAGCTAGTTTATTTGCTTTTTCAGTTAATGTGGTTGCACATAAAACAACTAAACGCAGAAATTTAAAATACAGTCATGCAAATACTTCTAAAACTTAAGCCAACGCATTTTCAGTCCTGTTGCAATATTGGATCACATTCTGCTAGTCAGCAGTTTGACAGCTGTCTTGGAAATTGTCACAAAATTGCAGTTTCTGCTGTTGAAGCTCTGCGTGTTTAGCTGTCTATACCGGTGCACTACCCCACATTGTGCTTGGTCCATTACTTTGTTGTTTTAAAGGAGCATATTTATAACCCTTCTGGCAATGGAATATTCCTTTTTTTTTCTAATATAAAGCTCATTGCTTGTTCATTCGTACTACTTTTTTTTTCAAATAAAAAAATTCAACTTCATGAACAAAAATCTCCCCACTGCCATATTATTTGGTATTTTTTAGTTAAGTAACCATGTACTATTTCTATAAATGATATATCTTCAAAGAAAACCATTTTTTCCTGAGTCAGAGACTGTACAGTTTCCCAGCGTAAGTACTTATTTTGTTTTTAATAGTGCTAAATATATTTAATAGTCAGAGTAGCAAATTGTTTATATGCAATAAAGTCACTGTGTACATTCCTCAGGTTAGGCTTGCAGTTACCCGTTTCATTTTCATTCATTTGTTATACTGCAATTTAATATCCTCTGTAAGCTTAATGTGATACGAGAAATTTCTTCTCCTTGTCCCAGTGTCAAGAGAAAATACACCCAAAATTTTGAGTACAGGATATTAATTTCAGAGCCCTTTTTTATTTTTTTAATGCTCATAATACTACCGAATCAGGCTTGACATCCCTATCTGGCCGCAGCTGAACCAGAAGCTTGGTATCCTTTTTTCCACAGAGTTGCCGAGCTTCAGCATGAAACGTGATGGGTATCCAGACCTAGAACATCAGGTAGGCTTGTGGATTAGGGTCAAAGGCAGTAGGTGTTGTATTTAAACCCTTCAGAGTGATAAAAGCAAACTGACTGAAAATTAACATTTCCTGAGAAAGCGTGGCAAGCCCAGGTCTGTCAGACACTACTGCGTAGCATCACAAGGTCAAGGAAGCCAGAGGGCTTCCATTACATTCAGTGCCCCATATTTCAACCTCTTCCCTCCCCCTCCTCCCCCCCCCAAATGTGGGCAGTGTTTGATCACCCTGTCCAAGGTGATTAAGTCAACTTTAAGTGTTGAAAGAATTTGCGTGCCTAACATTGCATTTGTAGAGTTTTCTCTGGCTGAAAAAGCCAAAATAACACACGTACCACAGTACCTAGCCTGTAGGAAGATAAATTTGTTGCTATGAATATACAGTAGTTTGCCCTGTTTCAAAGGCTTGATCCTGATCTGTCCCTGAAAAGTCATGAGGTCACTGACTGTCTTCATTTCTGGCTGAATCCTGTGGGGATGAATCATTTTCAGCATTTTGCAGGTCTCAGTTCTTAATGAGTGGGCATTTACAGAGACTGAGTCTTCTCCAACTGAAAACAGGGGCAAAATTCAAGTCAAATAATGGTGTGGAATGAAACCAAAGAGACACTCCATTCTCTATTTATGACTTTCTACACTCTAATTGCTGTAGAGGTCATTTTGCTTGTTACTACATTCTTTTTCCCATTGTAAGACAGATGCTGTAATAGCAAATGTGGTCTTTGGTTTATTAGCTCCCATGAGACTTTTTTTTCTTTACACTTTAATTCTCTACCTCATTGTTTACTTGAAGAAGAGGACTAACAAGGAGGCTAGACCCCAATAATTTTTCTTACATGCTTTCCAACTTTCTCTGTGTAAAAGGTTTGTTAAAGACATTTATTAGCTACCATAAATAACATTCTAAGCAAGCATTTGGGATCATTTCAGTAACTAATGTTTATTTTTATAAGCAATAGTTTAATTTGACACTTTGCATAATGCACACAATAAGGGTGCCCTGTTTGATGGATAAATGCCTAGAAAAAATCTTATTGCCTAATAAATTATGCTGGATTTATATATCCTACTCATTTAAAGCAAACTTGTCATGGTTTATTAACTGTACTAACTAGTGGCTTGTTTATATCTGTGCATAAATAATATGAAGCATTTTTTAAATATGCCCCTTTGAAGCTACACAATATTACTCCTTTATTGTCATAGATTATTAATATCCCCTTTGTGGTGGGCAAGTTGCCAGTGCAGCTTAAATGTATATTAGAACATATCTTCACAGACTGAACCTTTGCCTTGTCTCTTGGGACGGAAATTATTGAGGCAGAGCTGGTTCTGTGTAGTAAGGGAATGAGTAGACCAGCAGTTTTGTAAAGATGCAAATCTGAATTTATGTAGACAGTACATTTGCTCTCAGAGTTATCCAGGTAGCAATGACTTTGAACTCGCTGTGTCTCTGGACTACTGCTCCCTCATGCTGCAGAACACCCAGCATGGGATCACATGATCTGTTCTTCCACACGTTTTCTGGGGCTGGGTGCTAATCAGGATTGCATCAACAGACTTAATTTACAGTTAACATGTGCCTTACTGTTCCCTCTGTGACCAGCAGTTAATACCTTGCATTAGCAAGGGTAACAGGAACTACACTATGTATTCAGACAAAACATGCCTTTAATAATATGTGTTTAAGAAAGACTGTATACCTGGGATACTGGTAGTAGTGAGCCACATGTAAACTCATTTTCTCCCCACCTCTCAAAAGCTGTTAATATTTGGATGACGCAGTCTGTTCATGAAACTGTCTACCTATCACTATTTCAGGTAGGATATTTTTAAAAGTTTTTTTCCCTCCCCGCTGCTCCCCACCTCTTTTATTTTTCAGCTGGCTTCAGGCTGAACTTAGCTGTAGGCTCTGCAATTACCCTTTGGTGTTTAGTGCGAAATTGCTTACCTAGGTTCAACATGACACTTCACTGTTTCACTTTCCAGTGTTGTCTTTCAAATCTAGGCTTATTAGACCATCTTTAGGACAACAGCTCAGCGTAACCAGACTGTCACTTATCCTCACTGATGAAAACATGCGCTTCATGACAGAGCTGTGTTGTTAATTATGTCTTTGTTACCCTATATCTAAGGATTTGAGTTTGCATATATTCAGAATCCGGCAAAAGGTTTTTAAAGCCTTCATAGGTTGAGTTTACCATATTTACTATGTTAAATTGAGCATTTCCCTGTTTCAGATTCTTTCATTTGCTCCCTCTCTTTCTTTCATTTCCCCTACATACTGTTCCTTGTCCGCTTCAGACAGTTTGTCTCATATCGCTGTCCTCCTTCCTTCTAATCTTCCTTTTAACTTCAAGCTGACTGTCTTTTGTGTTCATTCTCTAGCCTATGAACAGTGCTACCTGGTGCAGGTATTCTATCCATATGAGACTATCATGCTACCTCCTACACTTCACCGTATCTGCTTTCAACGTCTACTCCTATGCAAAGGGCACAGGCCTTAGCATAGTCGTGATTATAGCAACACGGCTAGAATGGCGTGTTATATAGCTCCGCTCAATGATCCACTCTGATGGCTTTTTGTTACAATGATTTAGGCGCTGTCTGTAGAGGATGGGAAAGGAAAGGTGATGTGTACTTTAAAGACCTGTGATTAACAGAAGAAGGGCATGTTTGCTCTCTATCTCAAACCTTCCCAATGGGGAAGCTGATAGTCCCTTGAGCCAAAAAGAAATTCCTGAGTTTTGGGACTCTACTAGAGTGGAAGACATCATGGTCTACAGCACACAGGATAGCAGGGAAAAAGTTTGTTTCTTGGCCTCAGTTCTGCAATTTGAACTACAGGTGCAAAAGTTTAGCCATTATCGTTCACTCATTGGCTGTAGTGGCTAGATTGCCCAATTCCCTTTAAGCTACCCCAAAAATATACACCTTCCTGCATTCACAGGGCCAGTGTATATAAAAAAGGTCAAAATGTGTTCCCTTTTCCTCTGGTCTACAACCCGTGGTAGGTCTCACTTACTCTGTATTGCTGCTGTTACTCTACGTTAATTGTTTCCCACCCTGGGTAACATCTTCAGATTATATCTTTATGCAGCATGGTGTATTTACACCTTCATTATGTTTTTAATAATGCATTTCATTACAGCTGCAATTGATGGTTTTCATTACTGAACAAACTGTTAATTTACTGCTAATGCTGTCTTAATTGTTGGCTTAGTTTGATCTCCTTGGTTTAATTCTTTCCATCTATGAAGGAAAAAGTCTTTGTCTGTATTTATGAAACTGCAAATTTTAGATAAAAATTTTAAATTTTTCTCAGGGGGCTTTTAAGAAAATTATTCCTAATTTACTTAGTAAGATGTTTCTGACCGGCTCCTTTTTAGCGTGTATTTGTGTGCCCATAATAACTCATGGCTCACTGTAGGGCAGCAGTGATGGCAACACTACATGACCATAAACATAGGGTTTCAAACATCACTCCTACCCTGTGTACAAGTCTAACTTGAAGATACGGTATATGATGCCTATATAGTATCTACTGTAGAGTTCATCTTTCTGAAAAGGTACAAGTTCATAGAGACTACTACATAGCAGTTGCCATAAAATATAGTGTCCAGTAATTTTTTATTTTTTTAATTATAGGGAACATGCACAAATGCAGTATACTTTTGTCGTTCCGTCTTCTATGGTTTTTATTAAGGGGAAAGTGCAAGAGAGAACGTTAATTTAGATCACCTGTCAGAACTGTTCTGGTAGCCAGAGTTTTGAGATGCACGTTAGTCTTTTGTAGAGAATGCAGTCAGTTCTACACATGATGTAAAGGGGCTGTAACAAGATGAATTCTAACTTTGCCCATCCTTAATCCCGAAAGGCTGAAATATTTGGACATAGTTGAAGTTGTTGAACAATTTTGGAACTTGCTTCTAGTCTGTCTCATAGTAACTCATGCCTGTTCATGGGATTTGATTTTCCAGTGCTCTATGCCAATTTTATGTGAGTGTATTTGTGTTGATTTCTGGCAAGCTGCGTATGTTTTATTCCTCTCTGTCAGTCACATGGTGTGAAACAAAAATATCAAGAATAAAATTATAGGACATAGAGCAGAAAAAAGGGGAAAAGCAGTTTTTAGTCACTGTGAGGCAAAGGTCAGTTCTTGTATTTGAGAGTAAGTAGCTTCTCTCCATGTTTGTGTAGTGATACTTAATCCCGATGGAGAATCATGTGGGAGTATTTATTGTTTCCTCTGAACTTTTAATGGTATCTAATCAAACTTGAGGGTAAACCAACAAAGCGCAAGCCTGTCTAGAAATAAATAATAATTTGTAGGCACTCTTAGGTGGGGGCTAATAGTGGAAGGGGGGCTTAAAGAAATCCCTTTCACAATATCTAACCCAGGAAGGGACGTGTGGAGGTTAAAAAGGAGAGTGCTTTCTGACACCGGAGAAGAAACTATGTAGGCTGGAAACACCCATAGACCAAAGCCTTGATCTGTATTATGCAGATGCTTTTTGGCCTCAGGTTATAGACAGTGATGTTGTAATGACTCTACCATGTGGAGGTATTTTGGCATGAGTTGTATTTACTACACCAAAATATAAACCAATACACAAAAATAAGGAGGAAGAAAAAAGAGTAATGATATTCCTTACTAAGAAAATGACAAAGATTTATATCTGGTTGAGCTTAGTGCTGTTCCTCTGCCTCTCTTGTCTTGTTGCAGAAGGTTTTTTGTCCCAAAGTATCAGGAGGATGAAGCAATGCTTTACTGGAAAGTCTTCTTGGAGTTCTTCTGACTAGCAGAACAAAATGTGAGAGCTAAGTTACTCACAAAGAAGGAAATGCAAGTAGATCCATCCTGAAACAAAAAGGCTCTTTCCGTCCTACCTTCCCTTGCTGTGACTGTGTTCTCTTCAGGGAAGCTATGGAAGTGTTGTCTGCTACCTTACCTGGCTGACTGCCCTTCTCCAGAGGTGGGGAGCATCAGCTAGCGACCTTCATGTGCTTGCAGAGTCCTACAGGAGAGGCCGTCCTGTGAAAGCAGAAGGGAAAAGAGCTGCTTGGACTTCCTGCAGCAGCCCTGGCCAGCTGCTCTTTCTGTAAAAGTGGAAAAGCAAGGGGAGTGGGTGGACACAGGCTCCCCTCACCCTCCCACGAGCACTAAAAATAGGCACCTCTCAGTGCCTATCAACTTGCTCACTGGGAAAGCTAATTTCCACCACCTGCAAAAGGCATCCTTTAAGCAATATTTTCTTTGCTGTTGTTAATAACTGTTATCACTGCTGTAGCGATGTCTGTCTAAAAACTGTGTGAAAAGTCATTCTGCCCTTCATATACTTGGACACATATTGACTCTAACCTGATGGAGAATAAGACTTGAACCTCTGTTCTGCTCAAGAAACACTGTGAATATTTGAGACACTGATTATGTTTCAGAGAGCATCAAAGCAACGTTGGAATTTTGCAAAATGTAGCTCCCTCTGGTGATGTGCATTAAAATAGGTACTAGGAGGCAACAGGATAAGACATAAAATTCTCACTCTACCAATCTCATATTTTAGAAGCTATTTGCCTACAGCAACCAAGGCTCATTTTGAAATGCAAGAATTTTTATATATTTTATGCAGAGCTGCTTATACTCTCTCTTAAAATGTCCAAAATCTGTCAAAATTAGTTGGCATTCAAGCACAGCAGTGATAGTTCTTCAAAATTAGCATGCAGTTTAGAAACCTGGTATCTTATCCACTGATTATGGCATTTTGTTAAAATTTTAGAAAACAAGCTGTCTAGATAATGAAATCCTCTTTAGAGGATTTACTGAATAGTTTATGGTGAATATTGGAGAATATCTCTGATAGAGTGATGTGGTTATTCAAAAGATAGAGCAAAAGCAGGAAAGAAAAATAGTTAAGATAGATTTTTTTTTTTCCTATGGGTGTCTAAGTTAAAGCTTCTGCATTAAAGCAATACTGAACTCCTGGAATAAATGATGCTGGATTTGTTGCACTGCTAATATTTCATTGGCATCAGCTGTGCAAAATGGTATAGTTTCGTTCTTGGCATCATAATTGAAATCATGTTATTAAATTCTGAAGACTGAATATGTAAAAATTAAATGATATGCAGCTATTATTTATTAGTAGTTCCTGGCTTTTTTTGCTCAGTTTACAAGTAATACTACTGTTTTTCTAACTGTCAGATGTACAGTCCTGAGGCAGTCTTAAGGTTATAGTTAGCTGGGGCTTCATTGTCAGTTCCATTTGAAACTTTTAGAGGAAGTTGCGTGAAGAGGGCTGCCGTACACAAGGCTTTTCAGCCTTTCACTTTATGCGTTAGAGGAAAGAAAACAAATTTCTTGTGAATAAAATCTCAGTTTTTTCCTAGGTAGGGTTTGTGTGGGTATTTTCTGACAGGTTTGCTGTTTTTAAGTAGTTTGTATGTGCTATGGACTGTGTTTTAAATACAGAAAGATTAAACAGATTAAAAAAAGGATAAATAAAAGTAAGGATGAAATTGACTTTGCATATCTCCTTACGCTCCTTCATGCTTCATCAAAGAAAGGCAAGTTTCAAGTGGAAAAAAATGAGACACTTGCTTGGCTGTATGATTAAGCACGCAATGGCATTGTGTTTATCATTTGAGGACTTGTGTCATCCCAACAGAGACATCTCAGATGTATAAAACTGTGCCTATTTCTCTCCATCAGGAAACTGAGGGTCACTAATTTAGGTGTAAATGTCTATGGTGTGTATGTCTAAACTTCAGAGAAATTAGTTCTGTCCAAGTAAGCTATGTCCAAACTTACAGAGAAGGACTTACACTGAACATGGAACAAATGTTCATTGATACCCAGTTTATTTTGGTTTTGCCTGAAAAATTCTTAAAGTACCTAGGTTAATGATTGTGTCTTTGCCCATTGCATTGGTTTCCAGTGCCTGTCTTATTAGTTTCTAATTAAAGCATGGTACAGTGTGTATTTTAAGGGAGACAGGTGTTTTCTTTTCTCATGTAAAAATAATTTGTGGTACATTTTCTATACTGCAAAAGGCAAAAGTATACAATTTCTAAAAAAGAGATGTGCTGTTTACATTGAATAAGCAGAGAAGTTATTTAGAATATGAAAAACACGTCCACACTGTACTGTCTTGATTGAACTGTGGGATCTATTAGATTACCTGTATAATTTCCATTGACATTTATGCAAATTGAATGAGTCATCAGTATATCCTCGTAAGAGAAATATTATCATGGAACTGAAATAATGCATGATTAGATGACTATGCTATTTCTGAAATGTGGCAAAGCCAAGAATTAAGGTCGCTTCTTATTTCCTTCAGGTCACTTACTATAAGTACATTGTCCATTTTTTCCCTGTATGTGTTTGCGACAGAAATGCCATGAAACAGTCTTTCAGGCTCTATAATAATTGTTCAGTTTCTTATCACAAGGAAGACATCTACAAACATTAGAAGATAAGAATTTGGGTATAGAGGTAATGGGTAGATTTCAGTCTCAGAGTTGAAGTTGGATTTTAGGAAAAGCTCAATTTCAAGACTTTTTCTTTTGTCTAGTGAACTGTTCTGACTTGACTGGGTTTTTTTTTGTTGGTGGGTTGGTTTAGCTTTTTTGTCCTTGAGCTGGATTTTCTTTTATTTATTTGTAATATGATGATAGGACATACATCATGTCAGATTAAACTTGGGAGTCTTTGTAGACTACAGAATATATCTTATTATCATATTGGCTAAGAGTTCTGCTAATTACAATTATTTTGTGCATTTTGAGGCTAGAAATCTACAAAATATACTAGGAACTGTTGAAGCTTGCTCCACATATGGCCAAAATGTTCACTGAGCGAAGGAGGAAGGCAATCAGCACAAAAGATCCCTTGTAACACTTTGTGATTTTCCAACAAACTGCAGGTTAAGTTTCCTGTGAGTTTCATGTCAATTCGCTCTCATCTCCCAGTTGCAAACTCTAATGCATTGCTGACGCAAAAACCTTTAAGATCCCTTAAATACTTTTTGAGAAAGAACAAGCAAGCCTAGTGGAGGAAAAACAAGTTATGCTATGTACATACACATGCACGTATTTTTCTTCTGTAGAATATTTTCCCCATCATCTGGGAAGGCTTATGCCTTCTCACTTTGATTTTATTTTTTTGTGTGAAGTCTCTTTCTGCCTTCTGATGACTACCCGCTGACTAACAGGCTGCTAGCAGAGGTCATGGACAAGAGTTGTAGTGTTTTAAGCGTAGCTTCCTCAGTGGGGTTGTGGTATTAAAGTTGTAGTCGATCTCCAAGAAGACCATTATCATTATAAAGTAACACACATCGTTAAAGAGAAGCTCCACGAAGACCATTATCGTTATGTGGTAACACATCATTAGACAGTATCTTTAGCTGCACAGCCCCTTGAGGAGGGTACAGTCATAACATGACAGCTCTCTAGAGTGACATAAGTCAGTCTGGCCATTTATTTCAGCAGGGGTTACTTATGTCTCAGTGATTCCTCTTGGCATCCTTGCTTAGCTACCAGTTGTTAAGCAGAAGGAGTTGCTCTAGGATAAGGCCCAGGGCTCTTTGAAAAAGAAAATTACCACTGGAGTTGGAGTACTCCTTTCAGCAGAATCGCTGCTTGATTGCAAAGGATTCAGTCCTGTCGTCTCTGTGCCAAGGTGACCATCTAGAAGGTGAAGTAGCTCAGATGCCTGCGCGTTGCTTATGGACTTCACAAGGGGCATCTACTATGATGGAAACCAGGTAGGCACTGGACATATGAACCTGCAGCTACAAAGCAAATCTGTTACTCAGTGCAATAGATACACTTGGTTGTCTTATTTATGTGATCAGGTAACGAAAGTAGCTCAGTTATCCAAACTTACAATAGACTGGGGAGGAAACTAGACCCGTGCTATCTGTACAAATTGTGTAGCTGTGCTGAAAGAGTAAAGCGTAGAAAGGTCACACCTATACTTCATGAATCAAATGTAGATGCTCCAACACACTTACATTTCTCTTTTGATGGTAGAATCTTCTCCTCCTCTCTTTAACTATATTGAATCAAAGCTAAGTTTGTCGCCTATCATAAATACAGGAAGCATTTCTCTTATCAGTCTATACTCATGACCATTGTCATTATGTTGTATTCATAAGAAGTTATGTGTTATATATTTATTTGCACCGATATGCTGTTCTTCATTAAAACAATGTACTTCTTACTCTTAAAATACGTTCTTCTGTTTTGTGTCCTTTCATAAGCTCTAATATGTTAAATACCTTTAACTACTCTTTTACAAGAAAACATTTTTGTAAGTGAAGCCATTAATTTTCTGCCTTCTTCCTGGATAAGTATTTAAGATACTTTAAGAATGAAATGCGCCTATTTTCAGAGAATAAAATTTTTAAAAGTTCCAAATATCTGTTCCATAACATGTTTTTGAGAGCCAGTAGAGGGTGCATTTTCCACAGTGTTTTCAACAGCACAGTTTAATTGGAATTCTAATTAAGTATGTGAATGGAACTAGTTTGTAGTAAACGTATTATTTTAGGATTGACTTTCAGGAAAGCAGAACAAAATCTATTCATAAGATGAATCAGGCCATCCCTTTTTAATAATTCCATTTTAATTTTACAATAACAAAACACCAATTGAGATCTTTTCTGTCCTTGCATTCTTTTTGCACCCAATGGCTTAGAATGGGTTCCCCTTATAACATGGCCTGAATACTTGAGCATAACATTACTAACATGAATGCTGAATGGGACAGAATAAATGCCTTCCTTGTTTAACAAGCATCAATTGGTAACAATCGGTGTGCAGATTAAAACACAAATGTCACAGCTTTAAATATAATGTGGCATTTTTCCTCCCCTTTATATTGTCAATATTGAGAGAGAATTCACAATCAGGATGTGGTAGGTGCACTGCAACATATATTGGAATATGGAAGAGTCTCTGGAAACATACAAGTTACATGATCTTCATACTGACTCCAGATACCACAGTGAACAGAGAATCTGTGATGGCAAGCCTAGTGAGGGACAAATCTGTTCACATAAACAGTTATTTTTCCTGACTACAGTTACCTCTTGGAAGCAGTACGGTCTATGGAGCTACTGCTCATTTTCAAAACATATCAAACAAACATGTTTCAGCGTCAAATTTCCGATTTCCTTTCCACGTTTTCCAGCCTGCTTTTCAGGTAATTTTTAGTACTCGTATTTCTCTGTCTTCCAAGATAGTAGCATACTTCAAGAGTTGGTATATGTATTCCTCTTTCATAGCAGAGTAAAATAAGGCCAAATAAGCTGCACAGCATAATGCATCACTCTGCACCCCTTGGAGAAATCCTGGGGCCTGGAAACATAAGCATCTTTAAATAGGACAGTCCTTAAACAGCTCACTTTTCCTTCCTCAAAAGATACCTAGTGGAATACCTTTCTGCCGCCTGAACTGGTGCTGCTAAGGAACCCCTGGAAGGTCGGTAAAAAGCTGGTGCAAGCAATGAGGCTGTCTTTACAGAAGCCATTCCCACATCCACACGGTAAATGAGAGGTCTTTGCTGCACTCAGCAAAGATGAGGCACGTTTACTCTGCATGGGAGCTCTTCTCACCTCTGAAGCTATAAGCAGGGGTGTAGTATTAGCGACTAATATGCATCTGTCTCACTGTATGTATAATACCTTTCTGTAATGGTGCCATTTTCTGGATGACATTTACTTAACTATTTTCAGTAGCAGACATGCTCCAGAGGTCATTCAGAAAGTAACTTTCAGAGGCAGTCAATGCTAATATATTTTCTTCTGAAGATATACTTCAAACGTATATCCGAGCTTGCTATTTGTTCTTATTCACTTGAGAGTTTTTAAGAATGTAATCTTTTGGTGTTACTATTTTTTCCAACATAGAAATATGAAGTTTAGGACTCCCAATGTCATTTAACACAATTTGTATCATAATTAATTCTCACTGGTAAATCCCAATGGCACTATATTCTCTTACAAGATAGTTCTCTTAATCTCTGATTAAACTGATAATTTCTGATGGATATCTAAAGATTTAGCATTACTGCCAAATTCTGTGTTTTTGATAAGAAGAGCTCTAATTTAAGGAATGAGAGGAGAAATTCAGCAGTGACTGCATAATCTCTGCATCTAGTTTAGGATACAAGAAGAGAAAATGAGTTTAAGGTAGCACTTTCTTTTTATTTTATCTAAATTTACTGGATCAGTAGCTGGATAAATAAAATGGAGAGTTGAAGTGCTCTGCCTATACCCCCTAGAAAACTAGGTCAGAAAAACTTACCAAAAATTTTTTCTGATCATAGTCTGAAAAACAGAAGGCCAAAACTTGAATTTAGGATGCAGGATTTCAGGTGGAGTCAGAAGGGTGAAGTCGACTTTGTGTGGAAGGACCATTACGTCCATACTCTGCGTGAACTAGTGAATGAAATGTGCTGGGTGTGGGAGGTTGTCTTGCTCGTTTATCTGTGCGCTTCCGGGTCCGGTACTTTTTTAGTTGGTGTCTGGTCCTCAGGAGGTAGACAGTCAGGGAAGTGGGGCAAAGTAAAAGACAAAAATCCTAAAGTATGGGGCTTCATTAATGCTGCTGCTCAGGGGGCAACTTTTTTTGAAAAAAGCCCCAAAACTAGCAACCAAGGCTTGTTGTCTAGCTGAGTTGTGTTTGTAAGCAACCCAAGAAGAGATTTCAGCTCTGAAGGCCAGAATAAGTCAGATTTGCCACAGTCGTGCTGTATTGTAGGGATATCTTGAGGGGAAATAAAGATAAGGTACATGATGTGCTGTTAGGGAAGACAGAAATAAAGAAATGTGTTGCAGTAAAAAATTACATTAGTGAATGTGGAGTAGTGGGAAGGATGAATAAAACAGAATCTCTTTAACATCAAGAATGCTTTGGGGAAGCATAGTGGGAGGAAAGTTTTTGGTGTTTCTCACAGGACAGATCGTAATACAGACATGAATCATCTGTAGTGTTATTAGTAAGATAAATATTGGGAACTGTTTCATTCCAGTATGTCAGTGAAATATCTTGACGTTCCTGAAATGTATTGTATCCTGCTACTATTAAAAGTGATGGTAACCCACTTATGCTTGCAAGCAGCAGCCAACAGATTTCTTCACTAAATTGTCAATCAGTTCTATAGGTTTTATTTTAAAAATATTTTATTTTCAGTGACAGTTGCCACCGTAGTATCTAGTTGGGCAATTGTTAATTCACTCAGTCAATATTAAACGGAAGGATTAACAACTTCAGAGAGACAAATTTTGAAAAATGAAGGAGATTAACTTCTGTGAGCAGATAAATTGTGAATAACCAAGACCTCAATAGGGGAGACATGAAAGTAAACAGGCCTGCTGGCTGCATCTCAATATACTTGAGGTTCTGGAACAAATTTAGATTTAAAAAAATACGAAATACAAAACATTAAGGGGAAAAGATAGTAAAAGTTATGTGGAAGTATTGTACATAACAGTTTTATAAATGGAGTTCTATTAAATGCTTGCATCTTTTATTTGGATTCACTAAAACATTTGATATAATGTAATTAGTGAAGCATGAGAAGACAGGGATTTCGCAGAGCAATCACAAAGCTGTTAGAAACTGAATGAAAGGCAAGTATTAACTGGTAAATTAGAAGAATCATACATTCATCAGTGGGGTTCTTCAAGTATTAGAATCAGCATTATTTAATATTTTAATATTTTCAGTATTAAAAATAAAAATGTACTAGAAAAAATTCCTCTTGACAAAGTTGTTACATGGAAAGACCTGCATAATCTGTGATAAGAAGGAAGTATCTGAGGAAGACAAGTCTCTGATTCCTCTGAGCAACACCAGGATATATGAGCTACCAATGTGATATAGCCCTGGGAAAAACAGCCCTAGGAGGTGACTAGGTATCCTACTAGCAGACAGGTATTTCTGCCATCGTACAGGGCACTGGTAGGGTCTCACTGCAACACAATGTACAGTCCTCTTCATCCAGCTTCAAAATAAGGAAAGTCAGACTAGGAGAGATACAGAGTAAAGCTACCAGAGTGACTAGGAATGGCGAATATTATAAGAGAGGAAAATGAAGGATATTGTCTTAGACAAAATGAAAAAAAAATTAGGCTTTCATATTGCTGTCTATACCTGCCGCAACAGGAAAAACAAAATGGGAAAAAAAGCTAAGGGAAAATATCTCTAGCGAAGTAGTTAGGTATAAAATGGCTGCAGATCAGTGTATGGTGAAAATTAAGTGTTTAAGTGGCAGAGTCACGAGATGCTGGAAGATAAAGTCTCCCAAGGGGAGTCACAGGGGCAAAAAGTTAATTAGCTTTAAGATCGAGATTAATCCTATTTTTGAACAGATTCTATGATATGGCCTCCTGAAATAACAGGGGATTGGATGTTGTTCTGCACATTTCCTACACAAGCCAGGTTCCAGCGGTTCTGTCACGAGTCTTGCAGAACCTGGTATTTTCCTGAAATCTCTAAGGGCTTGTAGCTATGTGAAAATCTATTCTTTCAGTAACTACCTACTTCTAATGATTACAGTGAGCTTGAAAACGTGAACTTCAAGGGTGCAATACCTATGAAGAAAATAAGGCCACATTTACATATATTTTAATACTTGCAAGATTTATTGCTCTAATATCTAGGAGCTGGAGACAGTGAATTGCAGAATCTGAATGCTAATCCTTTATTGACTATCAAATACTGTTTATGACATCTTCTTATTTCAATTCCTATATATACTTCAGGCTGGGTATTTCAGAGCTTGACCTTCATTAGCCCTCTCCTGTTTTTTATGTGGACTCAGCTTATCCTGAATCTTAAAATCCCTGTCAAAAAGGAAATGTATCTCTCTGCAAACTATTTATACCTTGATCTTCTTCCTGCAAAAACATATGTGGGTTGTGTCTAGTGTACACCATGCCAGTGAAAAATCTGTCTATGAATAATCAATTTTTTCAATAGGGTGGCTGACAGGAAAAATAGCACTTGTGCATGTGTACACAGAACTATGAACCTGATTTGGGAGCTCGTGTGAGCTCCAGGTGATGTGCAGGCTTGGGGAAGAACCTTTTACGAAGGCTGGAACCATTCCAAGGAGATGGCTGTGAATTAGATCAACAATCCTCTCTCCCAGCTGAAAACTGTAGTTGCATATGCAGTAAAATACTTTTCTACAGTCCATAAGATGTATTCTTGGCTTGCTAAATGGGAAATGCTGTGCTCCGGTGAGTTTCAAGCCTCATAAGTGATGTGCAATGGTACCATATTGAAATGCCTTTTAAAAATCCAATCAAAATAATTGATTTTTCATAGACGGCGCTCAGTTTGCCATTCAGTTGCATTCCTCACAAACCCTTCAGAAATGTAGCATGACAATGAAATATATAGAATGATTACAAAACCACTATCAGTTTTGGTTGTGACATTTGTTTTGACATCCTTATGTTGAAATGTTTTATTTTCTTCCAAGACTGAATGCCAAGAAAGAATATTATTTTATCCTGTAGCTGCCCACTAAATCCCCAAAAATGCATGGCTAAAATTCCAGGATTTAGTGAGTACCCTTTTCTAACTATGATTCATCTACAAGCAATAAAAAAAAAAATTGAACTTCTTTCTAGGCAGAAGTATGTTTATACAAATCCAACCTTATTGTAAAATTTAATAGTAGCATTTAAATTTTTAATGATAAACATTTAAGGTAAAGTAGTAATTGTACTTTCAGTGGCTTCAGCAGGATGTCTTTTGTTTGGATTTTGTTGTGGTTTTTTTTTAAAAAAAGTTTCAGCTTTAGAAGACAGAAATGCAGACCAGTAACAGAAGTTTTGTGTATACTAAGGAATGGATATATAGCAGATGAAAATCAGTATAGCTCCACCGAAACCAAGGGGGCTTTTCAAGCTCAAAAAATCAGACAGAACTAAAATTTGACCTAATATTTTTATGGCTTTTAAAGTGGGCTTTCATAGACGTCTCAGTTTTCCCTCATTTTTCTATAACCCTGATCAATTCACAGATGGTTGGCAGACATGCTAGATAATCAAAGTATATTTTTATTAAAGAAGTGTGGCTGCAACAATGGTATTCACTGTGATTTTACCACTGAATGCTTAAGTCTTATAGCCTGAACCAGCCAGCAATGGACACCCTTGCATGTCACTTTGCTCAGAGCCTTCCTGATTTTGGTGGTTCTCAACACAGACACATGAGTTTCTGTTGTGCAGACCTAGTTGAAAGATTAATGCCAAATATTATAGCATCTTATTAAAACACTTAACTGCTGTTTTCTGGATCATGACCATCCATACTTAGTTGGTTGTTTAATATAAAAATTAGATTTTTTTCCATTCATATGAAATATGCATATCTATAGAGGGTACTAGAAGTGTGATCAAGGTCTCTGTATCCTTTGTGGTGTGAATGGAAGGGCATCAATTCAACATGATAAGCATTTATACTACATGTGGATTTTTATAAATTTAAATCAGAAAAATGACAGTTCAGTCCCATCACAGTACGTTATTTTTAGATTTAGCAGTTACTTGCCCGCTCTTTAGTACAGGAGAAATATTTTAGGAGGTTTTTTATAATTGCAAAGTTTGAATACTTGTTTTTTGTTCTTTTTAAAAAATACCACAAGAAGAATACTGTTGAATTATTTAAGATAATGAAATGCATTTAATCCTAGCTGCAAAATAGATTGAAATACATGGTGACGTATATAAACTCAAGCCAGCAATAATTTTCTCTGTTTTAAAATCAACTGAAGTTAAATAGATTACAGGCTCAAGTCTAACTCTGGATGCGGTGGGACCAACACAGTTGCAGGCATGAGAACATGGCTGTAAAGCGCAAAATTTCTGAGTGGAGACAGAAAAGTGAATGCAAGGGATAGAAGTTTAAATTATTTTTCATCTTTAATGCTGGATCTGACATTTTTTTGTCAGAAGATGATTTGGCACAGAGCAAGGGTTACCATAAGATTTCTAAAAAGCAATTAAAAAACTGTGATGGTAGAGCCAAATACTGAGTTCAGTGACACCGTTACTCCTGGAGAGTTTAGGTGTGTCCTACCTTCAACTGTGAACCATGTGGTTACCCCCCATCCTCTCTCTCACTGGTTTAGGAGAGGGTGGCACTCAGCACAAGGTTTAGCTTTCATTTGTTTCTGCTACAATCATCTTGGTTTTGTTCGGAAATGCTGTGAAGGCTGACAAACAAAAGCAGAGTTTGAATCTAGGGAGAAGACTAGAGTTTGTAAGATTTTAATCATCCATCTCACTAGCATGTGTTCCAGTGAAAGAACAGACAAACGGAGCTTGCTGACTATTGTCTAGGATCAGCTGCCCTTTTCCAGCAGGAATTGACTTAACGAGAAGAAGGGTGAATTTTCAACATAAAATTTACAGTCACACTGACAATGTCATTGTCATTTTGCTTCATTCTTTTTTCTCTCATCATTTTTTTTAGTTGATAACAACACAAGGAAGAGAAGGTAGAGAATTTACTGAAGAAGTATAGCTAGAAAAAAATAATTGAATCAAGTTACAAAAGGATTGTGTATCCCATGAGACAGTCCTCCTCCTGCCTGGGTGTATTAATTACTTCCTCCATAAGGAATGCCAAACGATGATTATAAAAACAAAATCAGGCCTTTTAGTTTGACTGGGATATACCAATCCTAGCAGGATGTTGTCATACCTATCTTTTATTTGTAAAAGCTGGCAGTCATTTCAGACATTACCAGTCTAGTACATGAACACATGCAGGAATTACTGTTAGATATTAACTGAGTGTATTGAATGCTTCACTGCATATGTTTAAGAGTCTCATGAGAAAAATCTCAGCGTATGCACAGAAATGACATGTGTTGCCAACCACAGCTGCTACAGTATTTTCACACTTTAGTATGCTGTCTCATGGCAGTCAGGAAACTATTATTTTGTATAAGAAATACAGAGAACTTGAAATGGCGGGGTTTGTTAGTCCTCTGCACTTTGTAAAAAAAAAAACAACCCCCACACCCTAATCCCTGCACTCTACCTCCGAAAAAGTCATCCAGCTATGCATTCTCCACCGTCTGTCTCCCCGCATATCATTCCTTCTCACTTGACAAAAGCACTCCCTTTGGCTTTTCGTAAAAGCGGAGCATAAGATGTCGTGAAATCTGGGATCCAAATGACAGGGAATTAGATTTGCCAATGCAATGCCAAGCTATCGCATTTAATGTACATGCTTAGAATATGTTTTCACAAATAAACTTGAAGAAATACCCAAGCAAAAGGTGCTTTAACTGTTTCTCAATTGCAACTGGATGGCCCGATACCACAAAGAAGGACCAACACGATGACGTTGCTAAGATTCTTTTACCTCCCTCTGAATACATTACAGTGTATTTTCATATTTAAGTTTCAGAAGAATGAGCATTATAAATGCATGTACCCAACATAATTTTTACAGTATACTTACAAAAAAAAATTGATATTGCTTTTGAGTCTGATAATAGGGTCATTTCAAATCCCAGAACTCAGATCCAGTCGCAAGAATAGAAACTGAGACAATAATCTGAGGAACAGGTTGCTCTCCATAAAGCAGCAACAAAATTTCCCCATATTACTTCTTTTCAGTCTGGTGAGATCGTAGCTGTTAATCTGTACGTGGCAGCTTACCAGGTAGGAAGCTAAATGCATCTGTGCTCCCACCCCTGTTCCCAAAACATCTCTAGGGTCTTGGTGCCGAGATCCCGGTCGGCACGTGCAGCAGCAGCCGTCTGGTTGCTTCTCTCCCTAGTTAGAGCTCCTCTTAATCGGAAGCCGATTTTCCTTCAGTTTCCAAAAGCACCCAGAAAGGATTTGGGATTTCCCTTGTTGTAACAAGCTATGAATTTTCTGTTTGAATGTTGAAAAAAGTCTACCTAGTATTCTGCTGTGCGAAGAAGCACTGATAAATCACACATACCAATGGTGGTCTGCAACTGCTCGCACGATTCGTGAGCGCACTACGGTGCAGCTACTGGTGTGGACTAGATGAGGCCATGAAACTTGCCATGTAAGAGTTAAAAAAGGAATGGAGAACCATCACTGCCTCCGGGTAGACAGAAGACAAGTTATAAACAACATATTTTTACCCAGAAGAAAGCAGCAGATGTTCCTGGGACAGCACAGAGAGCATCTGTAGTGCCTGCAGTGATAGTACTTTGGGTTCTGCAGTCCTGACTTCATCTTAGGTGGTTTAGTGGAAGAAGTTAAAATCTTGGCACGACTTCCATCAATGAGAAAGACATTAAGCTCCATTTTTAACAAGCTATCTTTAAACAACATGTTGCAAAGTTTAAATTTTTTTGTATTGGGAAATATTTGGAATATACTGCTTTTGCTCTCCTAACCTTCTTATCTATAATAACAAAATGGAAATACTAATGCCCAGAGGGTTTATGGTTTTCAGACTTCATGTGAAAATAAGTGCCCACAGTCAACTAAAAGAGTACTGGGACTGTTTCTTATTTCTTTTCCTTTATTATTTAAAGACACAAAGCTTGATCCACCAATGCATTGTTTCAATCCTGTGTATTGTCACTCTGCTGAAATCAGAAGGGTTCAGCAATCGTGAGTCAGCCCCACGCACCTGAAGCTGTCATTGCTTTGCCCTCCAGTGTCAGAATGCTCTGAGCTGTGGCTGTATCTCAGTTCCCCATGACGAACACCAAGGGGCAAAGCGACTAAGCACGAGTGAAACAAGCAAGGGAGGGAGCAAGCCGATGCCTGCTTCCCACCTTCCCAGCCTCTTAAGAGAGAGACATGCCTCTGTTGGGCTCCACTGCGCCGGCAGGCAGGAGCAGGAGGGCATGCTGACCCCAGCGGGCTGCTACCGACCCCCGAGAACAGCTCTTCGGGGAGAGGATTACCTCCAGTAATGCCGTGTGGCCACTTTGTCTTGTGGAAGGGGCTCTGGCTTGCCTCCTGCTCCTGCAGGGATGAGGTGCCCTGTCAGCCTCAGCCGGGCAGTCCCAAGTCATGGAAGGGCAGGGAGCCATGCCGGCATGCCTAATTACCCTGCAGAACCAGTGACAGAGTATGCAGTTAAGAAATATATACTGCTCTCTGTATGTATGGGATACTCCTAATGCTGGTTGAGTGTGAACAAAGAGCAGTTTACCAAAGAATGGGGAAGAAGAACAGTATAGGGTATTCCACATATCCTACCACTGCTGCCCAATCCTACTTACAATTTACAGGTTGGAATGACGCGGTAAGCAGTTTCAAGGTCTATTGTTTCAGTATTTTGACAAAATGAGGTGACAGCCTAACTATTTCAGAGAGATGGTTCTTACTGTAAAATGTTAAAATTATCCAACTATACTTCCTGCATAGACTATCAGAAAAGCAGAATCACAGATGATACCATGATACTACTCTGTGAGTATGAGTGAGAAAAAAAACACTAGAGAAGGCAAAGTCTGAAGACAGGGTGTTGTACATCTCTGTTTTGAGAGAAGGTTGGATCGGCAACAGACGTTTATTCCAGAAACTCTGAAGAAACATAGATACGAGACTTGCAAATTAAATGTATGTAGCTTTTGTTAATACACACAAACCAATCAAATCCTGTTGAGGATTTCTTCGGTAGTGTTTCACCAGGTTTCTGTCTTGCATTGATCTGCTCTATCCCTGCGAAGGCATCTGTTTTTTATAATAATTTTTAAAATGAATGTATTTAACGTTACAGAGAAATCACCCTCCCTCATTGAACAGGCAGTTCTTACACCAAGACAGGAAAGAAAACACAAGTCTTTTCTATCACCAGAGTTCATGCATCTGGAAAAAGATCCAACAATATTTTGTTGGTTTTCATCGGCTTCTGCTCATTCCAGGTGTTAATAAGAAGATAGAATCTTTACACTAAGCCTCTGTCTGTCAAGACTCCTCCTACAGGTGCAAACTCCTTTTCATAGCATGTTCTGCAAAAGATTTGAAGGAATTTTAAAACATTGCCATCAGAAGTAGAGGCGGAGGATGCAGGAGGGTCAGATAAAGCGATATAAATGAGGTCTGACAGGGCTGTGCTGCAGTATCTGACTTGCAGTAGACTTATGCTAATGTCCTTTGTCTTCATCTGTCTAGTGCAGCATTATTACTGTGATGCTGTATGATTAAACCAACAGAGGCTTTAATTAAAGAATAAGAAACCCACAGATCATTTAGCCCATTACAGTGGTACTAGATTTAGTAGGTACAAGCATCTTCTTACTGCTGCTGCGGTTTCTTCTGATTCTTAGTATTTTTCCTAAAAATATTATCAGGAAAAAAATTATTTTCCTTGTACACTGAACCGTGACAGGTTTTTGCTGGTAAATTCACATCCATAACAGCTACCTGCTGACTTAGTAACTAATTACATGAAATCATGTTAAATCAACAAACTATCGGCAAAACTCAACTCACTGACTTTAAGTTTTAATATTTCTATTCCACTAGCTTGTAAACATACAGTAGAATTGCTTTTGTGATTAGAGCAGAGAAATCACTGATGATTTATCAAGGAGAAGCTTATTATTAGTCTTGTCAAGATGACAACTTCATTAATTATCCAGTGGTTTTGTTGATCATTTCGTTTTTTCATATGAATAATTTAAAACTTTTATACATACAGTAATTTTCATGAAAGGCCTTCATATTGGTCAGCTTGTCAGATGTACACAGAAGACTTAAATCCCAATATAAATATGCAGAGTCCTTTGCAATCTCTCAAGTTAATTGAAACACTGTTGCTTTCATCATTTCTAATCCTGCTGTAACAGTCTAAAAGAAATTACCAAAATAAAATGTCATATCATCGTAAGCAAAATTTTAATTAGTTATATATTTTATTTCATTACTTCTAAATTTTTGTGACACAAATATTGTTTCCATATGCTATTTCTCATCTATTCCTTATGGCAGAGCAAGTTGAATAATTAAGACCAAGGCACTAAGGGACAAGTAATAGATGAAATAATAAAGCGTTAACTGTTGGAAAGTAGATTTATATTCCCAATCCTTAGAAAAGAAACAGAAGCAAGTCTAATATCATTTTATTACTATGTCTATGATATGGAATTGCTGAGGAACAATCCTAAGTGAAGTATCAAACATAAGCTACAGTTTTGAGTTATTGCCTTTGAACAGCATTGGTATGGATCTGTTGCTTTTATTTTTGTGCTGGGTACTGACTCACTGCCAGAGTGTCTGAAAATGGAGAGACACCAGTACATTTAAATATATCTCCCTCTTTCCAATACTTGTCTTTGAAGCATATTCTCTTGTTCTTTTATTTTTATTTGCTGTATAGTGCACCGTAGTCCCATCTCACAGACACAGAACTGACTAAAACCACAATTTTTGTCATGTTAAATTTGCAGTGTATTTATGACACACGGATTATTTTTAAAAGCTGATAAGTAGAAACAGCATTTTCCAAATTAGTCTCTTGCCCAAATTAAGCACAATAAATATTTATCCTAGGAAATAATGAAATGCGCCCAGCCTGTCCATTCAGAATATAAATGAATATTCGCATGCTAAGCATACAAATTTAGTGTTTTCCACAAAACTCTTTCCTTAACTGATAGAGTACCTAGAATAGTTGGTGTCCAGTTGATCAGCTACTTCATGTTACAGTTCTGCATTATGTCTCTGTGTAGGAGCAGGCAGCCAAGGTTTGTGGTGAGTATCTTTTAACTAGCAAGGGAAAGATTTTCAGAAGTTATAAAGAAGAAGCAAAAAATTACAATGCAAAAATCAGCTTTCTTTTGAGAACGAAAATTTGTATTTCTATGGAAATGAGTCAAAATTGTGGTAATGGGATTAAATCATCAAAAAATGCAACATCCAGAAACATTTGTTAAAAAAATCTGTCGTATGTTACAATCACCTATGGTATCACAGATAGAAAAAGGCATGTTCAACACTTTATTGGAATAAGCTTTGAGACTCTGGACTTGGTTGCCTTCCAAAGCAAGTACACATTGGTTTCTCTTATGCTATATACCCAGATTCGCTCTTTCAGAGATTTAAGTCTCTTTTGAAAGAGATCAGTATTTTAAGACATCTCTCAGACACACACGTATTTAGGATGTTTCAGATCCTTAGATCATTTCTGAAGTTGTTCTAGATGATTAGTGGAGCATCACTCAAGTACGCCAGAGGGGCTTTGATATTTTATTTCTAGTTGCTATTTTGGCCAATGTGCTTTTAACATCAACCTTCATCATAAGGTGTCGATCTGTCTGTATTTAGTATTTCATAGATCTCTTTGTATTTGGTATAATGCAAAATTACCTCAGATTATTCCAGTCTGAGGTAAGGGTAGGGCCCCTATCGTATTCTCTATAGAGAGAGGGAAGGCACAACTTGCTTACCTGCGCTCAGCTAGACGGATCGACATGTACTCAGAGAAAACCAGCAAGTCCAATAGCCAAACCTAGCAAAGTATACATCCTGGATTAGGAGTGACTGATCATCTTCATGTAATATGTCTTACAGTGGCACTTTTCTTCACAGATCATCTATGCTATTAGGATGGGTTATATGCTTCTCAGGGGAGAGTTAGCCTTTACTTAATGGAGCTGTGGGCACACCCTCTTGGTTAACATCACCTGGGATTTTCATAGGAATTATATTTAGGACTTTGTGCCTTTGGTCTTTATGTATGTCAGCGGGATCGGAACTTGTGCCAGCCTCAGCGCACCTCCAGAAGTAAGCAAGTACAAAGCTCTGCTAGCTCAGTGTGCTCAATTCAGTAAATATTTTTGGTATTGAGAATATTGATTGACTGATGAAACTTATGTTGTCAGATCAATTTCTTCTGGGAAAGAGACTTCAGAATTTGCAGTTGCCTTTTCAGATCCTGATATATCTGACAGTGTGTTTAATGTTTTGCCCTTTTTCTTTTTGTTCTTTTTCTTACAAAATCTATGCTACCAGGGTCTTACCAATTTATTCTCTCTGCTATGTAACTGGTACTGGAGGCAACATGCCTGTTGGCCTTTTTTCCTTTTGGGCAATGTATCGTCCAAAATGCTTTCGCTCCTAGCCTAACAAAAAAGCCTAGTGCCTTTAGTAATGCCATTCACCATTCAGTCAAGTAGTCTGATGACAGTCATTATCTTTCCTCTTCCTTCATCAACCACTAACACCTGGGTTGCAAGAAAGCTGCTGCTGTCCCTCTGGAAGAATGCAGTGCAGCTGTGCTGTTGTTCTAGGGTGGGAATTCTTCATTATTTATCCAGGTGCTAATTCATTTAATTTTTAATGTCAGAGTACATATGCAGAAGAGTGTTAGGGTGTTTGTTGATAATTACTTTGAGCAAGAGAAGGTGCAAAAGGAAGTGGCTTCTACCAGTGTGAAATATGTTGCTGAAGCATATCCAGTTACATACATGATATAATACACCTGTAGGGATGTTCTGAATGTGATGTGTGAGTTCGTACAATATGGTCTTTGATATGAGATTCAAAATAATCTTTTGTAGACTTCAATGAACTTTAACTTTTTGCTAATGTGCACAACATCTTACATTCATGAGATCAGAAAAGAAGCAGAACTATACTCCTCTTGGCATACCATGCACATGGGACAATTTGTTTACACGTAAAAGCAGCTTTCCTAAATCTTTTATTTTAATTGAAAAGAGATTAAAACTTTCCACTTAAGGATGTTAGATATAGTATCATGGCAAACTCTCCTACTGCCTTTGTCTCCAGATAATTTTTGTTTTTCTAATTAAACTATAGAGATGCAGTCAGATACTAGGAACCATGCAATTTAGCTGATCAAGGATAGGTAATGAATAAACAAAGAAATAATCAAAGCAAACTGTTTACAAACATTAGAAAAACAGTGATTATGAAAAGTCAAAAGTATACTTAGTGAAGTAAATGTTTCACTGCAATAAACTTCCAATTTCTTTATTCTGTTATTTAAAGCGTTCTAAGCTGTAAATGAGAATTAAAGAGAAAATGTGAAAAAAGTATTACCTAATCAAAAATAGATAAAAAGGCTAAACCCAAAATTTTAGGACTAAAAAATCTGAAAATATTTTTTAATTTTTCAGAAAATAAAGTTATATAATTATATATATGTTTTTGTAGTTCCAAATATACAATTTTAATTAAAAACACAAAACCTCAGCAACCTAGGTATATGTAGGAAAGTGTTCTCCTCTTCTATCTGTAATCAACTAAAAAAGGAAAAAAAAAATTATTGAAGTGTTTCATTTGACCTTTTATACACTGTAACAACAGCATACCTTGATTTTAAAGTGACCATCACAAGCTAGAGGAGAATTATTCCGTTCCACAAAATTGCACACCTCCTTTATAGTTCCCAAGGAGAGAAGGTATAGGAGGTATGGATGTGATGGGAAAAAGCAGTGATTCTGATTGGATTTGGGTATTTCTGCAGCATTTCTGTGTGCAGTTCAACCAAATAGGCCTGCAGTAAACTGCAACCACTCAGCCAAATTAATAACCTTATCAAGGCAGCAGTTACCCCCGCTGCAATTGTTCAAAATCCTCACAGTACTAAGATAGCACTCCAGTTGGACTACTTTTAGGCTAATGTGATACACTATCATACAAAAGGAATTTAATAATTCAAAATGCATATGTCTTTATGGATAATTCAGGATAGGGGGAAAAGACTTAATCAGGCTATGTGTTGATGACTGAGAAGAATTTTACTCTCAACAACAAAATTCTCTTTCCAGAGTTTCCAGTTTTCAGAAGAGTAATGCTAGTAATCATCAAATTCGGAATCTGTGCACCAAGGAATAATGACTGTTACATATTTCTCTTCTGGTATGTAGCACTTGGCTTGTTAAGATGTATGTATGTATACATGCGCATATATATATATCTGTAGCATGAATAGCTTCTTTAGAAAACCACGGGAGAGGAGAGATTTCTTCATCAATTTGTTTTTACGTAGCCCCACACAAATTTCTTGAACTCCCGTTAAAGGAAATCTTAACACTGAAAGGCATTCTGCAATCCCAGGCAGCCAAAGCAAAGATGCAACATAGTGAAAACAAAATTAAGTTCATGAGGGGAGAATGAACTCCCTAGACCAAGTGCTAGATAACAAGTATGTTTGAAAAAATAAAAAAAAAAAGACAAAGAAACTAACAAACAGTCATTAAAGTGATAATGCTGTCAGAATGAAACAAAAATTTCATACATTAGCATCATACTAGGCAGCCCTAAAGTGTACGATAAATAGACTTGACATAATAGTAGACTGGACAGCTATAAGAAAGTGGTCAATTTTTTAAAATACTTGTTTAAGAAACAAATTTCCTGAAAACACCAGGGTGTGAATTGTCAGTATCCAAGTTCGAAGATGGCCTGCAAGTAGAGCTATGTAGCAGAACTGGGCCTAAATATTAAAGCTGTCATTTTGCCAAATTGAATTAGGACTATTTTACATAACTTCAAAATATTGCACCCTTGAGTCAAGCTGCATGGGCTAGAGTTGCAAAATGCTGGGAACAGTGTGACAAACCAATGGACACCAACACAAGACACAGAAGTGTGGGGAGAGTTTGAGCGGTTGGGGAAGAGGCGTTTGTTCTACGCAGTCTTAATAAATTAATTATGTGAACCACAGAAAGTGATCTCAGAAAGCTGCTAATTGCCAGTCCTTCACATGCCTCGCCCCTGATTTTCTTTCACATGCTCCCTTCATTCATTTCCACCCACTCTTCGTTCTGGAATGCAGGACCTAGGACTTCACTGCACTCTGTGGTGCATCTGCTTCTCCCTTGTCATATGCCTGGTGTCCCACTTCTCCGCCTGGCTGACATCCTCATTCTTTTTGTTTTCTCATGTCAAAATTTGGATATGCTGCAGGGGTGGCTCCCCTGACACTGTTTTTATCCAAAAGGTTTGTAGAGAAAAAAAGCAGTCCTTTACTGTAAACCTTTACCGTGGTTCTTCCTTCAGGAGGACGTCCTTTGTTGCCTATAATTGATTGTAATGTTGTGTCTAAACTTGAGCACTAGTCCTGAAAACTTTGCCTCCCTGGCTACTTGCCTCAGTGATCCTATTGACTTGAAAAGCAGTTTCGTGTGACTAAGAATAGTGGAATTTAGCATTCCGTCTTTGTCTCTTAAATACAAAAGATAGTCCTTCTAGTTGTACAACACTTCCAGGAAGCTATCTGAGGAAAAATATCTAGCAGCAACCATTTCTGATGTATCTGTTTTAAAAAAAGTATATAAAATTTATTCCCATCTAGGCCTGATTAAACTTCAATCTGAACTTGTCCTGATCAGCAAATAAATGGCCTGTGGAGTCTGGATTTTTGCCTAGTAGAAAAAGCTTGTGTGTGAATGTGTGCGTGTGTGTAGAAATAGGATTTATGAAACTATTGATTTTTTGTTAAATAATGAATTAGATGTCCTGCCACAATATTATTTATCAAACTTTTTTGTCATATAATTAAATTGTCATGTAATGGATGGCAGCCATATAGATTCATTAAATATTAAAACCTACATATGACACAGTTCACTTTTCCTTTGGCTAACAACACATTTCCTCTATTCTTTTCCATTAAGGTCAACCGTAGCTGTTCTTTGACTTTATCATAGAAGTTGCAGTATCTGTTGTATAAGGTCAGAAAATAGATGGGAAGCAAAGCCGTGAGGCTTGTAAGTGTACTTATTTTCAGTTTGGAAGCTAATTCTTCTTGGTGATCCTAAGTCTGCTTGGTAAATTTTAATTGTAATAGCTAATGGATCTTTTTGCCATGGAGACAGTTCTTCCATCAGTTGTCTCGAGGTGTGAAATGAGCAAGTCTGCTGAATTGTAATAGCCTGGTTAGAGTCAGATATGAGTTCTTATTTTGGAAACAAATATTTATTGAAGTCTGGGTGTGACTAAATTCTCAGCCTGTAAGCAGGGAGGAAGAAAATAACTCAGGAGAAATATTTTCTCTCACAGTACAGTGTTTGAATAATGTAAGGGGAAGAGGACAAAAGCAATGTTCATCACCATCTGAAATGGATCTCTTAATCGAATATAAAATATATTAAAATTGAAATGTTTTAATCCACACTGGAAGAGAAGTATGTAGATAAACTGTCAAGTAACAGGAACTAGAAATTGTGTTTGAGAAAGAGAAGAGCAAGTCGATCAGATGGCAAACATCTTTGCACGCAGTGAAAGGCACTAAGACCTCTTTCAGGAATGAGTTCTTATTCACAAAAGGACTAAAGAAGCTCTAACCGAAGACAACGTTTTGAGAATGTGTTCTTTGCAGAAGTGAAGTATTATACATTACTGCACTTGAGTGCAGAATTATCTTCAACTAAACATAATCCTAGTGATCTCCCATCTGGCAATATTGCTGACTCTCCACTAGTGCTTCTGAGTAAGCATTAAAAGAAAACCCCAAACAACAAAACAAAACAACACCCAAAAAAAAAAAAGAAATCCCACTCTAGTCACTTTTTAATAAGAACTCCTACCCTAGGTATTTTGAAATAATGAAGAAATAATCTGTTGTGGAGGACTACTGCACTCTCCAGGTGTAATCATTATGTTGAGGTCATATTTCTGTGTGCTGCTTGTTCAGTAATGTGTGATGTGGGAATTAAAAACACAGCTTTCTTCTCTCCTCCTCCCCAAAAAGTAGTTTGGGATGTTTCAATTTTTTGAACCCCTAATGCCACACTATAGGCTGTTTTTTTCTTTTCCACGTCACAAATGTTACAAGCACTACGATTCTTACATTCCCAATATTGCTTAATTTTCTTCTGCCTTCAAAGTTCATTATCGTTTATGAGAAGGTAACGTGAACTTTAATTAATTGCAACTAGAGTGTCACTAGGGATTTAAAACAAACTAATTTTGCACTCTACCTTTAGGGAAAGGCGTATGACCAAACTGTAATATACACTGTGAAATAGAAAATGTATATAATAAAGCTGACTATATCTAAGGGTCTTGGGTGGGATTCCTCTAACATAATTTTAGAGGTCTACAACATCTTTGGGCAACCTGTTCTAATGGAAGGTGTCCCTGCCCATGGCAGGGGGGTTGGAACTAGATGATCTTTAAGGCCTCTTCCAACCCAGACCATTCTATGATTCTATGAGTCTGTGATACAACTTGGATGACTATATCTGAGCTAGTTACCTAAAGTTCACTTCTAGTCAACAGGGACAAATAGGTACTTCCAGAGGCACAAGATTGAATTACTTGTCCCCTTTTAAATGCCTCTATTGATTTTAAAAGAAGTCCAGACTATTATGTACAAAAAAGCATTTTGTAATAGTGGATAACAGTTTCCTCTGTATCATGTATATCGTCAGTTGCAGGAGACAATACACAGCACTGACCCAGTGAGGCAATTCTTACGCTGATGTTATAGATGTGTCAGTACATTGCTTGTTAAATACTGAACAGGAAAACATACACGCATACTTCCTTTACACACATAACAAACTAGTTATGTGGAGAGGATACTTAACTGGCACACATGCAAGTATGAGCATATATAAGCATGCACATACAGATGCACATGTGCTGATGCACTCCTTGAAAAGTGAGATCACACCAGCGTTGCCCTAGACCAAAATGAAATCCTTGGTATAGTTTCTTCATAGGTCTGCCATCCTGGCCAAAATAAAACCGGTTTTAGAGTAGAAAACTGAAGCAGAGGTGACAGTCCAGGCATGGACACAGTCTGTCTCACATCACTTTGGTGAGAAATCTAACAATTTTAAGTCCTCTGTTTTGCTGAGTGTTTTTTATTGTTTTCTATAAGAAGGCTACTATTATATATAAGCCTGTTTCAGAGCGTAAGGATAACACTCACTGTAATCTTGTGATGCACAGAAACAGAATCTAAAAAACCTAAATATTCTGAAATTTCAAATCAGTACTTTGCTCTTACATATTCTTCAGAAAAATACTTCAGGTAAGTGGCCTTATTGAGAAGCAGGACATCTGTTTTCCGGTTTTCTTTGTGCTTCTTTCTTTTCTTTTCTTTTCTTTTTTTATTTAATGCTTGTATTCTACATGACCTATTCTCAGTAAATTTCTGGAAA
>Ga0065711_1000448_pt1 | contig 66507 bp, 42 predicted proteins | sample Hoacrofraction12_FD_59098 | JGI IMG/M metagenome (GOLD analysis project Ga0065711, IMG submission 59098) | Hoatzin crop microbial communities from Cojedes, Venezuela - Epithelial fraction 12 v2 (version 2) | ecosystem: Host-associated > Birds > Digestive system > Esophagus > Crop | place...
CGGCGGACGCCGCGCCGCACCTACCAAGGGCGGGGGCGGCGGGGGAGGCGCGTTCCCCCCTCCCCCGCGGGGAGCGTGGTAGCGCCCGGGCTGCAGGGCGCAGCCGGCTCCCGCTCGGACATGGAGCTGTTGCTCGCGGTCACTTCAGGGGCATGTGTTTAATGCGGTAGTCAAAAGCAGTTTGCAGCATTTTTTCTTCCTTCTAGTGAGAAATAATAATCCTTAATGAGAAAATTAAATGCAGCTTTCCGTGGCACTGCGTATTTCCTTTGTTTTAGGAGTTCCCTTTCCTCTCCCCGCAGCAGCAGAGGCTCCCGGCCATGGCGTGGCGGGGCTCCTTGGCTTGCCCACCGGGGCAGGGAAGCGACCTTGTCCCCGGATCTCGGGAGCCCCGGGTGCAACATGGCGCGTTGCCTTCTCTGCAGGCTTCCTTAGGCTCAGTAACACCGCTGGCAGCTTGGGCCCTGTGCAAGATGGCACAGCCGTAGCCCCCAAATGTTCTGGCTGCAGAGCCCCTTGCAGACATGCGGATGCAGTCTGGCACAGCAGAGAGCGAGGTTATCATCGTACACGGAGAAACTGAGGCAGAAGTCCGAGCGAGGGGGAACAACCTTTTATTTTTGGACATCAGGATTCTTTCCTGCTGGGTTAAATACAGCTGGATGGCCAGGTTTGGGGTCAGATCATACAGTCCCAGGTGGTTTGCAGCTCCCAGGGTTTGCTGCTCAGTCCCGTGCTGGCAGAGGAGATGGCCGAAGCCTTACATGAGTATCTTCATATCCTGCGGTCCTTGGGGCTAATCGCACGCTCCCTTGCCAACACGCTAGTTGCTGACAGGACCTGAGACGGGATCGATGAGCTCTGTTTCTGGCACTGGTTAATTAAATCCTCTGAAGATTACAGGTGAATCCATGTGTTCATTGCTAATAGGTTTCTAGGAGCACCGGTCGCATCTACCTGTCCCACTGTTTCAGGAAAAGCAGTCCCACCTGGCTTTTGGATTGAGGGTAGCTGTTTGTACTTTTGCGCCTTGAAATCACATTGATATCCGAACGCTGTAATATAAATATCAGGAAACAGTGGTGCTGCTGCACCTTGTACAGATTTGCCATTGCTATACATCCGTTTCTTTTCCACATCCAAACAGTTTCTCACTTATTGCAATGGTTTTTTCTCTTGGATTCTTCTGTGTTGTTTCCATGTATCCTTCTGTTACATATTGCATGTTGGACTTCTGACTGACAACTGGAAGATAAACACACATTTATTACTGATTTTGTAAAGGGGGAGGGCATGCCTGCTTGAAATATGTATTAATTACAGTATTGTAGAAAGATGACGTGCATTCCTAGAAATTGTTAAGGCATCCCTTGCAGCAAACAGTGAGATTCATGATGTGATCTAATGCAGGTTACACAATACTCAAGGCACTAGTTTGTACTAGAAATGGCTTAAACATTTTGCATTTCAAAATATTTGAAAAAGAAGGGAAGTTTTGAAAATGTTTTGACAGTCATTACAAGACCCCTTCTCTTTTAATACCGTTTAGGTGCTGTGGTAAACTTTTGTGGAAAGATGTTGGCAAAGATCCCTCATTCTTGCCATCTGGGCTTATTCACCTGCCGAAAGCCACCTTTGTTTAGACAAAAGCCCAAGTGTGGAGCAGAAATACCCCCACTGCGGAGGCTGACAGACCTGCTTCCATCTGCAGTCACTGGCTGAGGACAGGACTGATGAAGCACTGATGTTTTGTTGGGGTGAAAGCACGTAAGAGCCATTCAGGACAGTTTAACAGTAGCATTGCTGGTACGTACCACACATACTTGTTTTTAATAGTGTGTCAGTAGATTATATTTAGAAACTAGATAAACCCATTGTGATTGTCCAGTCTAGCCTATCAAATAAAAAGCAGTTATTTTCATTTTGTATGGTTCTGCATCACTCTTGCTGAAGCTATATTATCTGTGGTGGACCTCTGGATATGAAAAGTCTGGGTTTAGAACATTCAGGTTTAAAACGTGCAATTTGCGAACATCTCTGTATAGTAAGATTGACTGCATTCTGCTCTGGCTGTTGTCAGTAGCAATGCTTTAACAGGAATTAGTTTATGTTGGTTAAAGATCTTTACCGTGTCCGTTCTTCTCGTGGCCCGGACTGTCGTCATTAGACTTGGATTTATAACTCTCCAGTGTCTGCTCTGAAACATCATTTTCTGTGCAGAAAACAAATGTAATGAAGATCATGAGATTTTTCCATGACTCTTCCTCACTCTCCGCCTTGAGCATAAAAATCCTGAGAGACTAGTTATAAAATGTGGATTCAATCAACCTGATCATCTGAGATGCTTAAGACAACAATTTTGTTGGCTTTTGTGGCACCTCATGTCAGCTGAAGCGTGGCCTGAGGCCGTCAGTTACAGGGACTCTTCAACAGTTGTTTGCAACAAGTCACGGTCACTGTCTATGGGAGAAGCACGTTTAGTCGGTGGCTGGAGGAGCCTTATCTTGTCTCCACTTAACAGGCTCCTCAGGTCTCCCACCCCTCGCTCAGGCAGGGCCATCACCCACCTCTCTTCCACACTCCATGAGCTTTTTTCAGCTTCCTCATAAAAAGCAGGACAATGACGAGCAGCACAAAAATCAGGGCAGCCACCAGGATTGGCAGCAGGAGATTATTTGCCTTCTTTTTGATGCCTTCAGATTTCAGATCTTGCTCTGTAAAAGAGGCAGGTGTATATTTGTGTTGTTAAACAGTTTCCTGTGACTCTCTGGTAATTAAGAGAAGAATGACAGATCCTGGACCAGGCCAGATGAACATGGTGGGAGTGCAGAAATCACCTTACTGGAATTAATTTTAAGACAAAAGGTAAAATTTTTTCTATTTATATGAACAAAAAAACCTGATTGAGATCAGTAGACTCGTGCCCTGGCACAACAAACAGTAAAATTTAGCTTTTTTTCTAGATGCTAAAAATGGCTGTGTTTCTGTGGTGTCTCCCCAGGATTGCAAGCATTACCCATGTAATTATCATTATGTGGTCAGAGAGAACCAGCTTGGTGTAAGAAAGCTCATTGTATGTTTGGAAGTTGTCATTGAAGAGTACTGATGAGTTCGTACCGAAGGTGATGACAGAAATTGCAGTTATGTTTTCACTTGGTGGTGGGGCTTCTGTCCTGGAAAGTCCCTCTTCCGTGACGTTGCCACTGAATGCTGTTTCAGTCCCTGGAGGAATGGAAAAGAACAGTACTTCTCTGAAGGGCAAAGGGCTGCTTAAGAAATCCATATTTTCCCAGCAGCTTTGAAGTCCTGGGCACCTGGTACTGCAGCAGAAAGGGACTTCTAGAGCCCCTGACTTAAAGCTCTGAGCTCAATTCCTTAACACGGAATTTTGTTTTCATCTGCAGACCACCTAAGCTCTATGAACACAAAATTCTCATAGCCTCTTACACATTGTTGAACTTAATGGTTCCCATTTACAGCCAAATTAAAAAAAGCTGAGCTTTGACTCTTTCTTCATTTTGGGGCTTTCCCTGCCCATCAGTCTGCTTCGATTGCTTGCAAAAATGGGAATGAGCATGTATCATTTTCCTTAAAGCAGATATTTTTTTTTCCCCTGTTCATATCCTTGACTACTCTTTTACTGTCTTCCTAGCTCAGAGTGGTGCAGTCATCCAGCATGAGAATCCCCGCCCTTTGCCACTGCCACACCATGTCTGATGATGTCAGGTCGTACCGTTGGGGACATGATAACTTGACGAACCAGCCAGTTCTTCCTTTCCTGCTGCAGCTGACATTACTTCGGACCCTGCGCAAACAGAGAGGTGAACTCTGACTTTCTTAGGCACACAGACAATATATCCTTCTATAATTAACTTTGATTTGTAAAACTATAATGATAATGCATGCTGTGTCTACCAAAACTTCACATTCGTAAGAGCTTTTCTTCCGTATCAGGTATGTAAGCACACCTAGTGGAAGTCCTGTTAAAAGATTCAGGCTCCCTCTCCATGTATGTTTATCAACATCTGTACGAATTGTTTATCAGGATGTAGCCATTCTGTGATGTTTGTAATCACTGATGTAGCACTTTTAAACAAATACAAACCAAGAGTTCATGTATTTCTAAAACAGCCGATTGGTTTTTCACTGCAGGGCCTGTCACACTAAGCAGGTGCTTTAGCCCGCCTTGGTGGGTTTTGGCCAACCGATGTGGGCAGTGGAGCTCTCCATTCTGCTGGAAACAACTCCTCAGTGCAGTAACTGCAGCCTGCAGCCTGCTGTGTGCACAGATAACCGTTGTTGTGCAGTGCCACCTAGTGCAACCGTCCAGAGAAATCCCAGCCTGGACTCGCACTATGGTGTGATAGCGGCCGGTCTGGCTGCTGCTCCTAACGCTGATGTTCTTCTGCATCTAACGAGACAGAGTTTGCTTTCATGGCTGTAAAACTGAGGGTTCCCTGCACAAGTGAGAAATGCTGTGTTTTATGGTACGCGCTTGTGTGTAACCTGGAATGTAAGGCTGTTCTCTGTGGCACTTCTGTCTTGGTCTGGTAAATTCATGTAACTAAGGCCAAACTTACAAGCAGATGTGATATCTGATTGGAGGTTTTGCTCGGTTGGTGTTGATGCTGAGCTGGTAACTACTGGATCCTCTGGCACTGCAGAAGGGACGGTTGGTTGTTCGCATCCTAAAGGAAACCCCCCCCAAACAAAAGACAAAAATCAGAAGACACACTTTGCTATTGAACTGATCCTAGAAAAATGAAATCTGTCCTGTAGGCTGCATGTTCTGGACTGTTTGGGTGTTTTGTCTGATCAGTGGTTAGACTTACAGCCCTACCTTCCCACCTTCAGCTTCCATGTCCTCTGAATATATTTAATGGTATGAAATGAGGAAAAAAAAGAAAGTGAAAACCTTACCAGTATGCCGTGGGTAGCTTGGAGCAGAAGCCACGCGGCTGTTCAGATCTGACACTGCTGCAGTCACTGGGGAAAAAAACAAATCGGTTCTGCAGGCTGTGCAAAATGTCCCTCAGCGCTAATGGCAACTGGCGATAGGTGCTGTGCTTATCTGACCTGTGCATTAATTAAAAAGAGGCCGAGCAGCTAATGCCTACCTGTAGATTGCTCATTCTCAGGGACATGTGTATCCACCTCTAGCCCAGCTGGTGCAGGATTGGGTTTCGTTGCTGAAAAAAACCCAACAAGAGTACAACTTTCAGAGCACTTTATAAGCATTTGTTGAATCAATCAGTCTAAGGAAGAATGAAATAAGAATAGTTAGATCCATCCTAAAGAGGAGTAAATAGGTGGAAGGCAAACTCTACTCTGAGAATTATTGGACAAGCAGCTTCAGTGTTAATTTACAGTATTTACACCCTCCTAGCTTTCCAGGTGGATGTGTCCAGTACGCAGAAGACATGGGCAGTTCACAGCTTTTTGAGAACAGAAACTCAGACAAACATCACCTGAATTCTAGCAGCAGCACTGGGGAACTGACCTGCCTGGGCTGCTGTGGCTTAATGTTAAATGAACTTTAAGGTAGTTAAGAAACAGGAAAAAAGCCCCCAGATCTTAGTTTGGAGTTCTTCTTTTGCCCCAGGTAGCCCTCTCATTTAAAAATAGATTTCACACATGGGACAGTAGACTATGGGCTTCAGCTTTGCATGTGTCTGTGCATAACTTTCACCGCTTCAGAGTGGTCAAATGAGATAGTCTTGGCTGAAGCAGCCATCAGTACCAGTCCTAGGCAGGTCCTCAAACCGGAGAGATGCCATCAGCTTCTCTTCTCTTAGTGCTTGGTGGCGAACGATGCAGCTGGCTGTTGAACTGGGCCCATAGGCGAGGACTGTCAGCGTGCTGGTTGTGGTCCATTTCTTCCCATCAGCTTCTACCTTGTGCTTCGTGTCGCCTATATACCCATTGGAAGAAAACATTTAAGTGCTTTCTAGTCAAGAGCAATTTAATGAAAAACCTTCCAGGCGCAATCCGCATTACTTTGCTGTGCTAAAGCAGCACCTGATTACTGCACACAAGTGGTTCATTGTGTAAATGGGTTACATGGGAGCCCAAAGGCAGCAAGGTCATGTTTTCTTCCTCAGCAGCTGTTCAAGTGCAAAGCTCGCTGCACCTCCTGCGCTCAACCCAAAGCCTCTGCTCGGTTTCAGGGAAATTCCCCTGCAGCGCCCTGCCAGACTGTGGGGAAATGTCCAGGCACCCACTTTTGGTCCTTACTGAATGGAATAAATTGCTTTGCTGTGTGCCACGGCCCTGCAGGGCCCGCAGCGGGGAGCCTCGGGGCAAGGATCTGCTGTTTTGTAGCACTGCTGAGATCTAGAGAAGTTCTGATTCTGCTATTTCATATCCAAGGGACTGAATTTGTGTCTTAATAGCTGTGGATTTGTTACCCCAAGGATAAAAAGAAGTTGTGCAATATTTATAAATATGCACAATAAATATTGATGTGCGATATTTATATTTGTAATAAAACGCCATCAGTATAACTCCATGAAATTCTGTGCAAGTCCTCTATCATCCCCACAATGCAGTTTTGACTCTTCCCCTTCTACAGTTGGGGAAGTTAAACACAAAGATTAATTGCCTTGCCATAATGAATTAGAGAGAGACCTGTAACTTGTCTGATGTAGTTCCTAGTCCTCTAGGCAACACGGACTTCCACTCATTTATACAATACGGAAAAATAAAGGTGTGTTTCATGTGACACAGAGATGTGTTTGAATAGCTCTGGTGGAGAAGGAGGGCTTTTCAGGTGTTTGCCTTAAATGCCACAGTGGCAGAATAATTTCTGCTGCCTGTTTATAACATAGAGGCTCTCTGGAAACAAACTGGTGCTTTCTCTTGATCTTTTACCCTTGGTAACACCCTTATTTCTCAAATGAAAGAAATTCCTTGTTTCCCAATTAGCCTTTAGAGATAACTTGCTGTATCACATAGACCAGTGTTTCTCAACCCTCTTTTCCATGCCCAGCAAGGTCACGTAAGAGCTCAAAAGGATTTCAAAGTGTTTTTTGTTAGGAAGCCAATCATCTTCATCAGCAGCAGCTCAGTGATGGCAGCTGGTTTGCCCCTGCTGAGCTCTGGTGGAACTGAGGTCCTGCCAGCAATTAAGGTGTATTAGCTATTTTCTGATTAGTGTAAATATTTGCAGAAAGCGATTAAAGCCGAGAATGGAAGGAGGACAACGGAGCGTTGCTCAAAGACAGCCCCCACAAAAAAAGGAAAAGCGCACGCAGGAAGTTTGGGAAAGACCGAGTGAGGACAGTTCTTTCTTCCTTTCAGACCTGGGATTTGTGCCTGCCCGCGGTGAACCAGCACCCTCCCTCCGCCCCAGCCGCAGGTGGCCCCGCCGCGGGGGCAGCGCGGGCCCTTAATTGCTCTCCCAGGTGCCCCGGGGGGGCCGGGCCGCTCTCCCTGGTGTGGCCGGCGCTGATGGCAGGCTGGCGGTGCTACAAAGGCAGCGCGGAGAAAGGTAAGGATAGAGTTTTGTTATAAACGAGGGGAGAAATGGGTTTGTGTGTTGGGGGAGGCGTTCAGCGTCCGAGGTGTGGTGTGATGTTACACGCAACTGACTTCGTTAGGCCAGAACTGAGGGTGTTTCGAGTTTAAGGAAACCCCGGTTTCTAGAAGGGAAAAAAATGCGTCTGAAAACGGAGAGGTGGCACGCTGCTTCCCGGAGCTGGCATCGCCCCCAGCCCGCCCGGCCACACGGCCCCAGCTCTTCCCAAGCGCCGGCGGGGTTTTGGCACCCGCCTTTCCCCGGCTTGGGCTCGGCTCCAGAGCCCCTTGCCCCGCAGCAGCGAGGTGCCCCCTGCCCTGGCTGGCTGTGGCTGGCGGCCGGCCACGCCGCCTCCCGAGCGCAGCTCCTTGAAGCAGAGGGGTTTATGCGGTCGCAGTAACGCCTGGGTAGCTGGCAGCCTGGGTGTGTTTTTCTTTATTCTTGATTTCTAGTTATATCCAGGCCAGCTCTGTTTTTTCCTAGAGCTCTCAGTTAAAAGAGCCATGGATGCGTGTGGGTATAAGATTGCAGGCCAAGCTTTCACGGTGTTGCTCGATGATGCAAAATACAAATAAGGGCTTGTTAATGCATGAAGGAAAAGACATTTGCATCTATGGGTGTTTTCCTCACACTTTGATACACATGTGTGTTTCCTCTCCCCTGTGCTAGTAAGGCAGTTATTATTAGAATGTGGCCTTCAAAGCAGCTTGTTACGCAGCACACGGGTTAAATTGAGCTGTGTGGTGGCTCTGTTGCTCCTCACGCGCGTCCCCTGGACGCGTGCAGGCCTCTTGCACGGTTGTGTGGGCTGTGTTTCCCGAGCTCTCTTCTTGCTTCTGCTCGTGAGCTGCCTGGCTCTGAACAGGTTCATGAGGGAGAAGGGCTGCTGGTGTGTTCCTGAGCTGTGCAGCAGAGCCGAGGAAGATCTGGCTCCTGGTTACAACATGGAAATAGTGATAACGGATTTGTTAACTGACTTTATACTGGGGCTCTGAAAATTGCACCTCCAGAGTTTTGGTTTCAATTTATTTCAGTGGCATTTCACTCCAGACTCGAGGGATTTTGGTACCAAGTGGTGGTGTTCCACACTGCATGCGAGCAAAGCGGAAGAGCCCTCTCCCTCACATAAACACTGGAATTTAGTGCTGACTTTGCTCCAAACCTGTGCCACGGGGGCTAAGTTGTACAAATAAGTGTTAGTCCCAGCTGATGTGCTGCAGAAGGTCTTTCACCCTCCAGTATTTTTAAATGTACCCAAGGTTGATAAGAAGGAATTGTTAGTAATCAGTGCCTGGTTCTTTTAACACTTACCAGGGAGCTCTATCCCATTGTCCAACAGCCAGGTGATCTGGGGCTGTGGTTTACATCCTTGGGTATAGCAAGAAAGCGTAATGCCTCTTTCTGTGTCTTGAGATACTTCCAGTACTGGATTAGAAGGAGCAGCTGCAGCAAGAAGATTTAGAATCAGTCATAATATGTCTTTCTACTCAGTTTTATGAATGGCTGCATGCACAGCATTATCTGGGGGGACTGAGCTAAGACCAGAGTTATGTTGTGCTAAGTGCCATACGATTGCATGCAAAAATGCAGGTCTGGAGTTGAGGAGCTGGCTTTGTTGTTCTGCTCCTCCAGAGCAAAGTAGGTGAAGGAACTTACCCAGTACCTTGACGGTCTTGTTCTTGCTTTTGAATGGAGTGCCATAGTAGAAGCATTTATACACACCTTCATCGTGCACTGTTACGTTAGACAGTTGGATGGATAACTCATCCTTTGAATAATGGATAAGTTTGTACCTCTGATCTCTTAAAGCTGTAAGGAAAATAAAACCCAGCATGCTATGTGTGTTGGTACATAAGAGGAAGACAGATAATCAAAGCAGTAATGAATCAGGATAGGCTTTTTTTACTGTGTTTTTTTAATTCCTCAGCGCTTGATGTAAGAGAGCAGTTCTAGCACAAAGCATTCCTCGCTGGTGCTGCGCTAGTACAGAGGCAGCAGTAAGCTGAAGAAGGTCGTGTGTGTGCTGCCAGCAGGGAAAATACCATGGGTTTTCTTGCTTTTACTTTCAGGGGGTCTTATTTCTGTGTTCCCAGGTATTATAGCAACTTGGGTTCTTTAAGTGGCTAGGCAGATAAATATAAGCAAACATTGGGGTGTGTGGACATGATACGTGGTCAGAAAAGTAATATGATCTTTGAATAAAGAGCACAGATGCATGAACTGAGGACCTTTCCCTTCCCCGTTCCCCAAGCCTTTATTTGGCCTTGAAAAGAATCACTTCACCTCTTTGGCTGTATTTTATGCTATATAAATGAACACTATGGTCGGTCCACATCTCTTTATTAACAGCTTATTAATTGGCTGTTTTGCTTCTCCTGTCCTTGTGTAATTACACTGATTGTAAGGAGCCCATCTCCTAGGATATGTGTACTATGCTGTACAGTTCCCTTTCTCGACTTTCTAGTCTTTGCTTCATTCCTGCTGCTGGGTGACCCCTGCGAGTCCTGGGTGTCAAGCCAGCAAGTCACATGGACTTTTCCCACAATCGCAGCACAGAAAGTGTAACTTTCTGCCCTTAAATTTGAACTGAAACTCAGGATGTGTACCAGTCATTAGGGAGAAAAAGACTTCAAAAACTATCTATTTATTTAAATTTTTTTAGCTGACATCTTGTAAAAATAGAGAGTTGGGAAAAAATCACAGCAGTACTGTAATTTGTGGAAGTCATTAAATATGAAAGGATTTTGAAATTGCTGTGGAGTAAGACTTATAGATAGCTTGTCATGTTTTTAGCTACAGTGAGACTGGTGGGAACTGATTCACGAAGTGATTTATTGGAGAAGCAATGTGATAGGTTCACTGTGGTGATTCACAATAAAACCCGAAAATGTCCATGCGCAGTGTAAAGTTGGGTTTCTCTCTAAATGAGGACTGTTGTCTTTTGTATTGCAAAAGGAAAATACTCCATGTGTCTGACTTGCCAAGGATCCAAATGCTGTGCAAACCCTAGTCCTTGTGGGTGTTATATCGTGCATCTTACTGAAGGATAATCGTGGATGTTGAAACTATGGGTTGAAGCCTCAGGTGATTTAAGACAGATACTGTTTTGTTCACTTGGTTTAGAGTCTGCTCCTATAGATACCAGTGGATATGTTCTTTCCTTAACCTTATTAAATCGCTGTGTCAACTCAGCAGAACTATAAGCATCAGAAGAGCTAGAGCCATTAAAAGATGGAGATGTTTAAAACTGGGTATGGGCAGAATAAAGTGTCTCAGTCTGAAATTGTTTGCATAGAAAGAGAGTGTTTGTGGCTGCAGCCAGGGCCATAGAGAGCTCGACTAAATGAGGGTATTCTTGCTACTCTTGCCTACCTCTATGGTGTAAAATACTGAGAACATACATATATGTCAAAAATAGACTTAACTGATGGAAAGGTGATTTCCTCCTAGGTCTTGCAGTTCTTGGCTGTGTAATTGAACTAATAGACTGCAAGAGGAACCCCTGCCATAGCCCACTGTGGTTTCTGGAAAGCAGCACAGGGCAGGTTGCAATAGCCCTGTTTCCCATATTGATTAGCTGTCATTGGCTCAGCACTGAGTTTTTTTGGATCCCATTCGAATCTAATGGTTCATGTACTGAGAGTACTGAACTTGGGATCCTGGATTCCACAGGAAGCAGCTCCTAATACATACGTGTGTGAGTCATTTGAAATTGCTAATGAACACTCATCCCACTTGCTCTTGTAACTGAGTAAATAGGCGCAACAGTTACTCATGACATTTTCCATTTGGAAATATTGGCAATACCTGTGGGAAACAAGTATTGCCAATATTGATGTGGGTGGCAAGACCCAGTGGCTGGGGTTCCCAGAGCAGCCAAAGAGGGCCCTCAGTTCCTGGGCAGTTTCAGTGGGAGTTGGGTAACCAATACCATTTGGATAAATCCCAGTTGTTATTATCATTAAAGTCTCAAGGCTTTAGCAGGCGCGGATGCTGACTAGGTGCTGTACAAATGGGGAAGACCAAGGCGGTCCTCATCTTGCAGAGCTGTTGGATTTGGACAAGCAGGAGGAGAGACAAGGACAGAGAGACTCGAGGTGTAAGGAGTGGGACATAGTAATTGTACCTTTGGCTTTGTCAGCACATGTTAGAAATCACTGCTTGTTTTCTAAAAATTTCCTCTTGATGCACTGCATTGAATTCCCCAGTGAGCAGAAGAGTACCCAGGGCTTTCAGGCACGTCCATTCCTGTCTCTCTTGTAAGGCAGGAATGGGTTTTTGTGCTAATCTCTTGGTGCTGGTGGTAACTACAGTTTATTGGTAAAAGCTCTAGTGCCAGACCACTCTTGTGGGGGTTTCCATTTCATGAGCTTCCTGCCAGGAAGGGGCTGAATGTAAAACCCTCTCGAGTGGTTGGGTAGCAGGTGAGTCAGATCGGCCATGGGTGGGAGCTCGGAAAGCCCACCTCTGAGTGACCCTTCAGCCCCATGTGGAAAGTGCTGCATTCGGTTTTCACACTTACCCCGCTGGGTGTTCAGAAAAATTGCAAACCCATGAGGGTTTAACCACTGCCGGGCAGAACCGTCGTCACTGCTGAGAGTGCAGCGGAGATTTAGGTCCTCTCCTTCCTTTAGAGTTACGGTTTCACTGCCAGCTCCTGGAAAATCCCCTGCCAGAGAGGAGGGGAAAAAACAAGTGTTAAAATGTGACATGAAGTAAGGCGACAATGTTTTGCACAGAGTAATATGTCAACTTTACATTTTTTCAAGGGTGTAAAGGTTTTTCTACGTTAGGAAACTTGCCAGTATGATTGTAGTGATATAAATAAGTCACGGTCATTAGATAGGTCATCCCAGTCACTGGGTGAGACTTGTACCAAAGGCTTGTGATCTTCACCTGCTAGCACAAGACTGAGTTACTGAACGATAGCAGACCCATTTAATGCACATTCTCCCCGTGTGTTAACACAAACACGAATTTTTGCTATTCCATGTTCCATGCTGGAGCTGTTTAACCCGTTTTGCAAGCGTGTGCGACTGAGCAGTGAATAATCAGCACCTCTGAAAACTGAGGCTTCAGAAAATGTAATGCTGCAGCTGCTTTGAACTGGCTTTGAAAATTCTTTCAAAGATAGGATCCCCAAACCTGGCCTGGCACAGGCTACTAGAATGAAATTTCATTCTCTCTCCTCCCAGTTCATTTTACAGATGGGCAGTAAAGTGTGTTTTTCTCTCCAGACATTCTAAGATATATAATACACTTTGTGGAAATATTTGATGACCTGGAATGAATTGCCTCCTCCAGAAAAAAGCATACACTGGAGAAATTACTAAGAGCAGCGCCTGGGTCAGAGTTAAGTAAATAGGCAGTAAGAGGGTTTTATTTTTCATTCCTGTTTTATGTGTTTTGTTTTTATTTTCCAGGTAGCTGTTTGCTGCAAGTTCCTACTGCATGCACGAGCACTGCAGTTTGGGGAAGTGAATCTTTCTGAGCTTCAGAAAAGCTTTTCATTTTCTTAAAAACATTTTAAAATATACCAGAAATGAAGCAATTGTGGGGCATTCTTGCTGGACCTGATCTAAAAATCTAAAATCAGAGGAAGAACGTGTTTCCCTGTTAGGCAGTAGTTTCCCATGGGGATGTGTTGCCATGCCTCACCCTTGAATTGAGCAGACCTGACATTTCCTGGGCCGGAGGCGGCACTGGAAAATGGTCAGTGATGTAGTTTGGGACTTCACAAATAGCAAATACACCATGGACCTTTTCTCTTTCTTCACTAACTAATCTTTGGACCCTGTAAGCTATAGAACCTTGTAATATCTCAGTGTTTTTACTTCTGAATTTCTAAGTATGATGTATGCTGCTTTAGCTAAGGAGAAACTGTGCAATACAGATCTGCTGTCTGTCCTTACTGCGTGGTGCCAGGAGACACCACAGACCGGGTTCAACTGAATCGCTGCACACCGCTGAAGCCCTGTTGAACCTCGAGTGCCCATAACCGATTTACCATCACATATGGCACATCTGAGCCTTTGGCTTATATTTCCTCGTGATTCTGCCTCCATTTCCTAGGGTTAGTGTCTCAGCTGGTTGTCAGGGCTTGTGCATGTGGGGGTCATTTGCAGAGGAGTGGTAGAAAAGGAGAAGCTCCTTGCGCGGGTTCCACTTGTGAAGACCCATGCCAGGAGGTACGTGTTGGTAAGGCAGCAGAGAGGGCCTTGTCTGTGGTTTTCCACGGGGGCCTTCTGCGCTTTTTTGTAGTGACAGTTTCCTGTCGCTAACAGCAGTGTGGGGTCTTTCAAGTCGCACCTTTTGAGGTGAGAGCAGCAAGACTGAACAAGAAAAGATGGGGGTGTTGCTTGTTTTCTAAAACAGAAAATAGCAGCCTCCATAACAGAGCATATAGATAATTTCCATGAGAGACCATGGCTTCATTCAGACCATGATTCACAGGTCAAATTTCCTGCCTTTTATGTATGCTGTGGTCTTCAAGCCACTGTAACCCACCACAGGAGAGTCCCTGGGGCATGGGAGTTGCTCCCATGCCAGCTCCAGAGGACAGAGGTTCTTGTACCATGTAGATCGCAGCTGCCTCGACTACCTGGAAAAATTAGTCTGGCTTCAAGTACGGTGACATGTCCACCTTCTTGGCAAGACAGGGCAACGATTTCTTGCTAGAAGTTGCGGGGTGCAGCTGAGCAGAATGGCTCGTGCCTCTGGTTGCTATTGTTTTAGCTGTCAGAAAGCGCACAGAGAACGTGTTCTGGTGATACGCACTCAATGCATCATTTCAGAGTTATCTTGAAAACTGTAGCCAATAGAGACATCCTGTTTAAAGAGTTATTTTTGACCTCTGGCTGCAGACCTGTGAGTGGGAGTCTGAATTAATTCTGATGGCCAAGAGCAGGTAGCGGTTGTTAGCAGGCACAAATTAATCGTGCAGAAATCTGTTTCAATATTGGGGGAAGTGGGGTTGTACACTGAAACAGAGTGGAAACTGCTGATTTGGAGCAAGTCTAAAGGGTGCTGCAAGCCTGTGGTTCAGCTCGGGTATAACTGACAGCTTCTTAAGGCCTGGCTTCTGTTAAACACAATCAATGATAATAAAATATCCCAAGCATATGGTATTACAAAATGCTTTGTCGCTGTTTAGACACTGAGATTTGATGTGGCCTCCGTTAACAAAATCATTGTGTGCGAGAACATTACCACAGCATCAGCAATAGCACTGCTACGGTTTCTGCTCCAGCATTTATTAAGAAGGGAGAGGGACTATTGCTTTTGCCAGCACCAGGCTCGTGTGTGTATTCCTCCTGCAAAGGTCAGGAGTGAAGCCTGCAAGAATCCCGAGCTGCGGATAGCCATCTGGCTGCTTGCCTTAAGTCTTTCCCTATCTGACATGGTCAGATACGAACCTCACACAATCTCCTGCGTATGAGAGACAGGAGACTAGTAGAGCAGGTATAAGCTACGTCTACTAGCAGAAGTCAGGAGATTGAGCATTTAAAGTGCTTTTCATTTTCAAAGTACTTTGCAAGAGTTTTCTAAATTACTTTCTTGTGTTAGCCTCTCTTTACACAATACATGAACAAAGGCATACAGAGATATCCAAACCATGAAAAATAAGCAGTGATCCGCTGTCCAAATTTAAGGAAGAATCTTCTGATATCCCAATGTTTCGGCATCTCAAGCATGCTGCCAGCTGCTAGGAGGTGAATTGGTCTCCTCAATGCTGAGTTTAGGAGGCAGCTGGAACTCAGCACGAGTTCCGCTGGGTGACAATAAGGCATTGTCAACAAGAAGACAGTAGCAGCAAAGCTGCCTTTTGCGTGGTGTGCTGAAGCTCTGGAAATCGAGTTCTCCAAGCTGGACTGCTTGCAGAGGGGAGATGGTGTAAGACGAGGTGTATCGCTTACCTTGCATCAGGAGCAGAGCCGCGACGTGTAGCAGCCTGGTGAAAGTCATGCTGCGGTGTGGGCGCAGGCGGCCGGTGCTGACTTCCTCTCTGCCGGGGCTGCTGTGCCGCAGGTCCCTTTTCTGCACGGGAGGAGCAGATTTACCGTGACTTCATCACTGCTGGGGTCTCTGCCTCCTTTCCCTCACCCTGCTGTTCCACTCTCTTCTTCACCCTCCTCACGTTTCCTATGTGTTGGTGACTGCTGAGAAACTGGTGACCTCATGGGTCCCCCAAGTGAAACGGGTGGGTGACAGGACTGGGAGCCCTTCGCCTTGCACCCCCTCCAGCTCTGTCTCGCTCGGTGTCTGTGTGGGGGAGAGAGAGAGATGCGCATGGGGGGAAGCGGATTTAGAGAAACGTGGGCCTGGGGTAACCCTGCCGGGGACCCCTCGTGCAGGTGCACTGTGTGCAGGACTGAATCCCCCCCGATGGGGAGGCGCACGGGAAGGCAGAGCTTCTGTGGTGGACACGGCTGTAGTGCAGTAATTGGCAAGGCTGCTTGAAAACCCAGCCATGCAGTTTAATCCCTGGAAAACCAGTCTTGCGTCACTCTACGTCTTGTACCGCTGCATGCACGGGAGGTTGGCATTGCTCTGCTTGCGGGGATGCTGGCAAAACAAATAACGAGAGAAAGGTAATTTGCCTTGTGTGGTTTGTGGCTCTCCAGGGAATGAAGAGTATTTGAGGTGGCTGTGAAAGGTTCACTGGGCACCGAAGTATGGGGTGGAGGGATGACTACCTCAAGGAGGTCCCAGAGGACCGGTGGCAGAATCTGGGTTTCCCGTGTCCCCTTGCACGCCTGATTATTTCAGGAGCAACTGGGGGCATGGCAAAGCTTTTTGTGTCTCCTGAGTGTGTGATGTCCAGTAACATCCCAAGATTTTTCCAAGCTTGTTGTAGGCAGAGCCTCTTCTCATGTTGTAGCCACATGTGCTGATATCCAGAGGGGCTTTGGCAGGTCCTCTTCTGGCACCTCTCTGCAACTGCCCAACATTTAGTGCAAATGACTAATGCTGACAAAATGAGCTGAATTTAATAAGATATGTGGTTTAAAACCTGTATGCATTTGCAGGATGGGTTTGAGTGAACTGGACAAAATGGTTAATTATAAATACATTATGCATTTCACTTCTAATTTGTTAGAACCTGTTTCTGTTAAACTTTCAGGTGCATGGAATTGCGTCATTCTGTTAGTGTATATTTGATTGATAAAAGCTATGGCTTTTATACTAATTGTAATATAATCAATTTTACTGGAAAACAGAGCTGTAGGCCATAAAGTTTAACGTAGGCAGTTGGTTTGAAAGGAAAGAGCCTCACTGGCTGAGAAAACTACTGCTGGATTGAAAAAATCCAGATCAAGAAAGAAGACATGTGTTGTAAATGCAAGCGTTGCTTTGGTTTGAAAGTTGTGCTTCCAGTTCCACGCATCTAAAGCTGACAGTAGGATAACTCTGGGAAGCAAGCCATCGGGCAGTGGGGATGCTGAAGCCCCCTGCCTCCAGCCCGGAGGGAAGCGCCGTCCCTGGGCTGGGGGCGGAAAACCGGACTTGAGGTGGTTTTGTGCCATCTGCTGTCAAATAAACGAACTTCACCTTCAGTGGAGGGAAGGAAAACCTAGCTCTAATTCCCCTGTCTCCTTGACGCCGCTGAGGCTTGCACCCCACGCGGGTGGGCATGCCGGAGTGGGCTGTGGCCGGGGCAGCATTGCAGCCCACGCTGAGAAACAGCCCCGGCTCCCTTCTTCTTCCAGGGTCCCAACACAGCAGTTCTCTGGGTGCGCACCCAGGACAGGGGTTTTTCCTACCCACCTCTTGCTGCAGCCGCTGCCGATACTGCTCAGGCGCACCCCAGCCCCTCTGAAGGGGCACTTCACTGAAGGTCTGTGTTGGAACACCCAACACGCCTGAGAGGCAAATTTAAGTAGGGAGGGCGGGGTGTGGGTGTGTGGCATCTTTGTTAAATCACCTACGAGACATTTTCTTCGACTTCCGAGAAATCCATTTAATGTAATAAGCAAATTAAAATGCAGTGGTTGTTTTAACAGTTGTTAGCACTTGAAACTGAGGTTAAAAACAACCAACGAACCCCCCCAAAATAAAAAAATACAGATGTCACAGGTAATTACAGCTATTTTTGGCAATACAATTATTGTTTTTTTAAACAGCAAACATTTTTCTCAAATAAATACAATTTGCTCACACTAAAAAACATAATAAACAGAATGATATGTCTAAAATGAAAAAAAAAAAGTATCCATTGATAATATCAAGTTTTAAGAGGTGTCCACAGAGAGGAACTTCAGAAAATACATTTTAATGGGAAGTAATAGAAAGGAACTGGCTGTGTATTTTCTGTTATGTAGCATGTATGGTGCATGAATATTCCCCAGGGAACGAGTATTTGAGGAAGTGGTAAGAAGTAAGTAGCAATTTAGAGTGTATGCAACCAATCACACGGCATAATTTTTTTTCATTCATTCACCATTTTAAGCGTGTCCGCTACCCCCATCATTTCACGTGTGTTTTTAAAGTTCAAATAATATCCCCTATGCTTAGGCTCTTTTTTTAAAAAAAAAAAAAACAAAACACAAAGCAAACCTATACAGGCCCCCTCTCTAAGAGATCATTTTCATATGGGATTTCAGTACGTTTTAAGTTGTGAAGAATCGGCAACGAATTTCCAGCCCTGGGTTTAAATGCAGGTTAGCAGACTACAGCCTAACGCCATGACCTAGCAACCCTCTTTTTGAAATGAATGTGAATATAATCAGACACTAAATCTCGCCCTGCTTCTGTGTGTATGTCTCAAATTGGGACTGGAGGGGCTCAGCCCCACACAGATGCGAGTCCTCCAAATTCCTTGCTAAGTCAGTGGTGGGTGTGGTGGGAGCAGCCTATGGTAGGAGCAGGTTTTGCGCAGCTTCATCCCAAGCCTGAGGAAATCGGGAGAAATCTTTCTCTTTGTTTCCCTGGGCTCTGGATCAGGCCTTTGTAAGGACTCACAGGACCCAGAGGGAAAAGTTTATGACCCCTCGCACCCAGTGCAGTAGGCAGGAGCGAAGTAGAGAGGCTGAGTTTGTCACAGTGCTGTATACAACCTCTCTCTACCCTCTGACCCTTTTTTCCCAAGAGTTGCAGTTATGGCACAGTCAAAGGTGAGGGTACACACGTTCCTGAGATATATCTGGGGGGCTCAGGGTTGCGAACACAAAATACGCTGGGAAATAGTGCTCTAGCATCCCTTCTGCCCTCTTTGTTTTGCAGGATTACCACTTGCGTTGCCTTCACTAAAGATAATTGCTGCAGAATTCCTGTAAACAACTACTGATTTGGTGATGTACATTATCACTTTCATAGTAATGTTGACACTAGAGGCTAACAGCAGAGGAGAGAAGGAGGCTCCTGCCATCAGCTGACTCCTTTCTGAAACCGTTCAGACTGAGTGAAAAGGGAAATAAGTTGTTTTTCTGAAGTTACAGCCTGGATCCTGTTTGCATAAACAAGCAAAGCTCTGTTGGTGTGAGTGCACGGCGTCAGTGTACGCTCACGGAGAACGTGGCTCCATGCTCACAGGGTTTAAGGGTTTGGCTGCAGCTGCCACTGCACTAAGTGTAGGGGAAACAGATGAAACTTCAGCCCTGGCACCTGCATTGAACTGGGAAGGCCCCCCCAGGCAGAGCTCGAGCTGCGGGGCTGGGGCACACTGCAGCCCTCTCCCACCCGCCGCAGCAGGTGCAAAGGCCAGTGGTACCGATGAACGCTTGCGCAAACCTGGACTTTTTCAGATAGCTTGGTTTTGACCTTCTGGTGGCGAGCGTCTGCTGCTGTGCTAGATTTTGATTCTGCACTTTGATTCTTTTCTTTTTCTAGCCCAACCCTTTAGTTGCAGTTTATGAAAATACTGGACAAACAACTTAATCTTGGCAGATTTCCAGCTTTATTCCTTAATTGGGAAGAGAGGGAATAATCTAGGAACTGCTATTTGCCTCCTATACCCTAATTAAATTGTTGGGATCTGATGCAGCTCACAGTGAAGGCAAGGAAAAGACTTGCACGCACTTTAGATAGATCAAGTCTAATGTTCTTCTGGGACAAAACACTGAAGTGACGTTAAATACACATTAATGAGCAGCAATGGAGTGAAAGTGAAGCAGCAATTGTTTTGTATTCGTAACATCTCAATCAAAAATTTAAAAAGGAACATCATCTTTTTTCCTTTTTTCCCCCAATGAGCCTTGTCAATGTGAGATTACTTAACACAAAACCCCTATGAGAAATCAAAATGCTAGAAGAAAATAAGATTTTTCTTTGAGATTCTTGACACCTGAAAAATCTAATTTAAGACGACAATTGTCAAAATACTTTCCCAAGCATCCAAAAATATACTTTTTTTTAAGAAGAGTATTTTAATATCTACCTTCTCAAACAGAACACTCTTTTTCTGTATTATTTACTATATGCAAAGATCAGCTAGTACAATATTTAGTTTGTGCATTCAGGTTTTGTTCCCTCTCTGTGTCATGCTTCTGTCTAAATAAACTCCTTCTAATGTTGCTTAACTGCAACAGGACCTGAGCAGCCTCCACTGTTTTGTATAGCCAATATTTATGCCCCAAATTATATCTTACTGGCCCATAGTGTAAAACAAAAAGCAGTGTGGAGAATTAAACATGCATCAGTAACCAATTTTGTTTTGATGTGATTGTCACCTATTTAGTTTTAAACTCTGCAAATTTGCAGTGAGTAAGCATGGAGGAAAACAAGCCAGAAATGCTCTTCAGAATGTCTGTACACAGCCAAATATAGTTTAAATTACAGTTAAAAACTGAAGTGACAGCATGTAACTGCATGGGAGCAGTTTCTTCTGTCAACTCGTCTCATAAGTTATCTCCCTGACTTTTCAGTATACATCCCTGGTATAATAATGCACTTATGAATGGCCTACTGAGTATTACATAGTCATAAACGTATAAATAATGGACTGTTGTTATGGATCGTGACAATATACATATTGCACAGGATGAGTTCTCTGCTGCCTCAAAATCTGTACAGAATCTGGTGGGTTCTTCCTGGCAAGCTCCATAAAACCGAGAGACAAAGCTAAGCTGACACCCCTTAAGTTTTGTTACATTGTAATTGCTGAGTGGTTTGCGTAATTTGGGAAGGAGGGACTGCAGTTTATCACTCCTCATTTGTTTGAACTGCTGTAAGTGAGTTCAATCTTACCCTACTGAAGGTGAGAACAGTCCTGCCAAAGGCTTGATAGGTTAAAAGAAACCAACCCAAAATCAAACTTTGATCATGCTATGCATAATAAACCTTTGTCAGAGTAGGCCAGCATAAACTTCTGTGCCAGATAAACGTTTCAAATGAGGACACTAACACTTTCTGCAGAGGGAAAGCTGGACAGAAGAGGGGTACCTAGGACGCCACAACTTCTTTCCTGGTACTTCTAAACTTGCCTTGGATGGTTTTTATGGGAATACTCAGATTTACAGCCCAAACCAGGAAAGCAGTATGCCTAATCTCTTTCATCCCATTTAAGCACATTAAGTACCATCTTAAAGTGACCCTACACTGATAAGACCTGTACGAACGTCTGCAGGAACTCTTTGACCCAAGGCCAATGACTTAAGACAATATTAATCTAAAAGAAACCCGCTCTGGAGCCAGTTTATACTACAAGCTACCCACTGCGATGTATTTTGCATTCTCCTGTGCAGCAGCTGGTATGGGAATCTTGCAGGCTATTGCAGTAAGAGGACCCTTCTTGTGATTTCAAAGGTTTTAGCTACAGATGGAAACCCTTCTCTTCCCCATTTCCCCAAAACAGAACCCTTCCTTCACCAGATAAATAGCATCTTAATAGGCCAAAGCGTGTTGCTCCTAAATTTAAGTGTACTGTTTTTTCAGCTCTGCTTTGTCTTTATGATAGATGGCACTTAGGAATTAAGAAAAAGGAAGCAAAAAATGCAGCAGAGGCTGAATTTCAGCATCTTTTTGACTTCATCATTACCTGCTGAAGAAAGCTGCTTACTGCAGAACCTCTCCAGGGCTGATGGAAAAGCTCACAAGGGAGAGAAAGCTACGCCTCTGTAAATGATCAGCACAAAATCTCGGTATAAAAGGGAAACTCCTTTTTGAAGGTCTTCCGAAGGGAATTTAAATGACACAAACACTTTAGGCTGCGTCTGTGCACAAGGGTGGATTTCAGTAACCTAAATAAAGGAGAAAAAACCTTCAATTTTCTAAATCCTTCAGGTTTGGATGGAAAAGGCTTATTTCATCTCTATTTAAAAGAAACTGCTCCCAGTCTTTGTTCACAAGGGTGCTGTCTTTTGATGTGCGAGCTTCATCTGTAACTGAGGTGAAATTCAGAATTTTCTTCTGATGTGGACCAGCATCACTCAGTCTCTGCATCCATGGTATGCCCAACACAACACCTAACACAGTGCTCAAACAGAGGAGAGGAATAATCTCATGCTGCCTGCAGAGGCGATGCTGGACTCTCATTTCCAGCTGGTGGTGATACTCTTTATGGAAAGTGCTGAGAACTTGGGTGTTGTGAGTGGGGAGGTGTTAACACGTGGTCCTGAATGAGCCTGCTAATGCTTTGCAAAAACAGTAGTGAAAAAAACCCCAGCATCCTGAATGCTCGACTTCTACACAGTGCTAGTTGTTTCTAACGCGGTGCGGAAGGCAGTGAAAGTTACTGGTGTTACCAGAGCTCTATTCAAGGTGGGAAAATCTACCCAAGCTACCGACTGAACAGAGACTCCCTGCAGTGCAAGAGCTTCAGTCTGTATTTTAATATTGTTTTCCCCTCAAATCACTCCCTTTTGTATTTGCTTAGTTATACATGAGAGTTTTTGCATGACTGTGGCTGTGTGAGAGAGATGCTGTAACAGTTGTGTGATCCACTGAACAGATTATGACTATTTTTCCACTGTTAATAAACACAAGAAAGAAGAGACATTCTCCAACGCTTAGAAAGGCCATGGGTTTTCCTTGCTGATGTAGCTTTGCCTATTCTTGTAGTAAGGTTTCTCTCCAGTTAAAGCCTCCAGTTGGTCCATGTGTGAGAGGGAGAATGGGGGGATCCGTCAGCTGCCAAACACCTGTATCTCCCAGTTCTTCGCACGAACAAAACCCCAAGTATGGAATCTGTGTGAAGAGAGGTGGAAATAAAGGCAATGAGCAGGGATCGAGCTGAGTTCCCCTAAGGGCTGAAGTCCTGCTGTGCTACTGAAACATTTCACTGTCTTCTCTCTCTCTCCCTCTCCCCAAAGCCCATTTTCCAAAGATGACTGTAGGACTTGGGTGTGACAGCCAGACTGTGCAGCGTTGCATGTGCAAAACACTGGGAAAGACAGATTATACCCTTGTAACATAGCTGAAATACAGGCCAATTCAAGCCAAAGATGTCCTGTTGACTGACACGGTCCCAAACCCTGAAGGCCAGCACAGCTATGGAGGAGAAATATGGATGGTGCTCTGGCTCAGGTGTCCTCAGATCAAGTATCAGCTACGAATATCGCAGTGTCTGCAAGGCTGGCAGTGGACAATGCCATCTCCTTAGCCAGGGCAGGAGTAAAGGAATGAAGGTAGAAAACCCCATTATAATTTTCAGGCCTTTTGCCTGACCATTAATAGCTCTTTAGAATAAAATGAGAAGGGGAAGCATTGTAGGGCAGAGGTGCCCTGTTAACTGTGCTCAGGGTGTTTTCGGCACTGGAGGGCACTGTGGGAGTCTTTGTACAGTCCTGGTATCCACGAACATGGAGCGGAGTCGCTGCAAGCCCATTTGTAGGTGGGCATCTGATCCCGTGCTATCTGTTACAGAAGTGACATGTTAAGATAAGCCTCTTAAACCCATCTGCTTTACTCTCATGACTTCTGAAATGGGTGAAACTCGGTAACGGGCAGAATGATCAGACGGGAGGAACAAAGTGTCCTCTGCCCGGTTAAGCAGATTGCAGATTTCTTTCCTCTTTGTAAAGCCAGAGAGCTTTACTCCTTGCTGGTAATTACCTTTCGGACCATCTGTACAAAGTCCTTGGAGTTCTGCGGCGAGAGCCCTTGGAGCTGGCAGGTACAAGCCTCCAGGGAGGACGCGTGTGCCACGATCAGGATGTTATTTCCTGAAATGAAGCGAGAAACACAGGCTGAGGAGGGAGATGAAGCCAGCTTTAGGGACTGGTGCCCAAGATCAAGCAGACCATTTAAAATGTTCAAAACGGGTTCAGTTTATCATATAACACCACATTAAACTATGTGTATTGGGGGGTGAAATATTTAGAGCATTCCTCAATTTTCAGGATAATGGTTAACTCAGTGCTACTTAGTTTTAAAATTGCTTTCTGAAGAAAACAAGAATTCCAGTGAGATTTCAGCTGTCTTGTGAAGCAAATGCTTTTCTCCTACCCCAAAATTAATTCTGATTAAAACAAGCACTTTAATTTCAGTTGGTGGTGTTCCACGGTGATAGCTTTAGATATCCATTTCTGAGATCCTTTACAACCAATGCCACACTGTGCTATCGAGGTTTGTGTGCCAACTATTAAAATAAAAGTTTAGAGTGTAGACATGGATCAGTGAAATGAAATTAGTGAATCACCAGAACTTAGAAACATCCTACTCCTATATTGTGAATGAAAAACAGAAGCTAGAGATTGTTTAATTTCAGTATTGTGTTTGGAGAAATGTTCTACAGTCTTTATGGGTAATATATTTCATAAGATGAGCTCAGATAGGGGATGGAAGATGCCCCATCTGATGTCGGTAACAGACAGCAGAATGCAGATGGCTTATTTATTCCCTTGAGAAACAGGTATCTTGCATCGGGTAGGGACCCCTCAAATACTTCTGCTACTGGAGTCTATGGACCTTTCTCGTAAACTGAGCGTATCTGAACTCATAGTTCTGACACATGCAGGAATTTCCAGTGTCTCTGGGAGTGGGGATGACAGATTCAGGTATGGGGATTCACCTTCCTGAAGAGGGAAAGACTGTCAGAAATATGGGCATTCACATCCCAGGGAGCCTCTCTTGTTTTTCACCCACCCTGTAGCGCTTACCTTTGCCTTTACATTCGCTGATGATTTCTTTTGTTACTTGGTAGCTTCTACTTATGTATGTATCGTAAGATTCGGAAACCACTAACTTGCTGACAGGAATATGAGGTCTGTGAGCAGAAAAACAAGTCTGGTAATCGGAAGAAGTGATAAAGTTTCAAGTGCAAGTTATGATTCATCTGAAAGTATCTGTTTCTCCAACTCTTCTAATTCCCCAAATCCCCAGAGCTGCTTCTTGTGTCAGGACCTCTGTGATGATTTGTAAACTTCAAGACCGAGATGTTTACCATTCCTGTGTTAAGATATTTCAGTTAGCTGGGAGAAATGAGAACTGCTTCCTCTAATGTGGATGAGTTGGTGGAGGTAGCATACGAAACGGTGATTATCTTTGTGTTACTTTTGCAATGGCATGCAGGAATAGCAACGCCAGTTTGCGTTTTTTTAGGTGTGCATCCTACGATTAGCCAATTTCAGGGCTCACCCACCCGCATTAAAGCTAGCGAGCGGCAGGAGAACGAAATCCATACCGAGCAGGAGGGGACAGCGGGACTAGGACGGTGCTGACCCAGCTGCCTGCAGACAGGCGGTCCCAGCAGCAGGACATTTGCTGCCCACAGCGTCTTTGCCAGGGCTGCGCTGTGCCACCACGGCTCCCAGCCAGGAGGGTGGGCCAACAGCATCTGTGTCTGTCTGAGGGAACGTGGCAGGTACAGGGAGAAATGCCGAGAAAGCAGACCCTGGCTCTCTTCACTGCTCTTGCTTCAGTGGAGAAGGGCAGAGGCAAACTGCTGCTTTGCCCATCTGTGAAGCTGCATTACTGGGAAACGCGTGGAATTAGCCGGCCTCCTCGCGGGCCAGGGAGTTTCAGTGAATTGCCTGGCGGAACTCTGGCCAAATGTATCAGCTGGAGTAGGCTGATGTGCACAGAGAAGCAAGGGACAGGAAGCAGAAGGCTGTATTTTCGTGCAGTGGTGCAAGCAAAAGACCTAACTTTTCCCTCCATCCAGTGATCTCAAATACCTACAGGAATTACCCTTGTGAGAGGAGACAGAGAGCACCAGGAGGGCTGTCTCCCAGGCCCCACCTAACCGGCTGACCACACAAGAGCAGGCTCTTTTCCTGTGCTAAGAATATTCAGTATGGCCTTCCCAGAAGGGATGTATTTTCTGAGGCAGAGACTCTCCTGTGGTCCAGCTGCTCTGCTGAGTGTTAGCCATGTGATACCCTTTCAGGGATAAACACAGTGTAAGGACTTCTATTTAGATACCCTCAGTGTGTTGGAATTTTAGCTGGAGACCAAAAGGACGAAACAGGAGTCGTTTACGGTATAATTAGATATGAAAAAAAGAAGTTAGTTTTTTTCTTTATATTTTCTTTCTTGTTTTTCTTTTTAATTCTTCAGCTGCTTATTCCACTTGAGGGTTCTTGAACACACGGGTGCACCAGGACACCAGGAAACACCAGCGTTTCTGGTGATACCATAAACCACAAAAGCCTAGCCACAAAACGTTTGTCACCAAGCCCATGTAGGTGGAACTCCTGTGTATGTATACTATGTGTGTATTTTAAAAGTTTTATTTTTATCGGAGATTGCTCAGCTGGTGATCACGCTCACAATAAGACAGAAAGTGCTAGTCTCTGCAAGAAGTCATAGCGATACAGACATTTCAGCCATGAGGTGCAGTGGAGGACTGGAACTGTGTGACCTTTCTGGAGTTTCCTTCTTTGTGGGAGCTCTCTGAGTCTGGCTTGTATAAATGAATTATAAATTTGAGAGTAGGAAGCCCAAACAGATCATCTTGTCTGTGCTTTGCCACATGACTACTTCAGCTGGGTTTTATTTAGCCTTTCTCTCTGCAGCTTACAGTAAAAGGCATTTGTGTGTTAGGCTGGAGGGCACCACGGCTGCAGTGCTTCACTGGGGAGTCAGAGGAGAGAGTCTGGAGCTTCCCTCCAGCCTCACGCTGCAGGGTGCTCCCAGCAGCCCCGTGGTGTCTGTTGGCAATGATATTGGGAACGCAGAGGTATGGCCATGTGGCTGGATAAAAGGAAAGCAGCAGAGGCTGGCAGCACGGGCGTGAGTTCAGGATATGGAGCCTCAGCAGGCACCAGGACTGGTCTGTGCCACTGCAGGGGTGGCTGGCGAAAATGCTGAGCTCTGGGAAGCGTTTGGAGCGGCTCTGTCAGGGCCCCTGAAAGCCAAGTGAATTATCTTTGCACTTCCCTTTTCTGCAAAGGGGGAGGAAAGATCAATGGTGCTTATCCATTTGGCATTCCAATTTGTTTTTAACCAGAGGTTTACTTTGTTTGCTTTCATCAACTGTTTATGGGTTGAGTACCTGAGTCAGAAACCTGCAATTTTTTCCATTAAAAACTTTTCAGATGTAATTGCTGAGAAGTGATAAATACTTAGGATTTAGCTCTTTGATAGAAAACCTCTGAATTTTAATGTCACAGGAGACCATGAATTCCTGACAGATGTGAGCATGTTTCCCCAGGATGATGCAAAATGCAAAGCTAGTTTTGTTAGCTGAGCCCAAACTCCTAAGTTTTAGGAAAAGGGTTAAACCAAACAAAAATACTTTGAGGGTTTCCTAGACATCTGAAAGATGCGCAGGACAGGAGGAGTACTGGAAAGAGGACCTCCATGATCAGCAATATAGCTGGACTTTGCCAGTGATCTGGGAAATGTGGTTTATAATAAGCCATTCTCAGGTCGCGTTCAACACAGCAGCCTTGAGCCTGCTCTAAGCTTATTCTGGGAGCCTCAGCAGCTCTTCCAGTCACTGCTTAAATTTAAAAACTGCGTAGAGTGTTACTCTTTGAAAACAAAGCGAAAAAGCAATGCAAGACCCTCTCACCCCCCTTTCTGCTACCTGTAGGTTGTATCAACGCTTAGAGTAGCTGCAGCTAAATCCACGGGGGGTATCCAGGCAGGTAGCGTGTTCCCAGCGACCCACTTGGTCCATTCAAACAAGCCTGGCTCTATTCGAATTTTCAGGTTATTCTCTTGTTGCATACCTGGAAAAGGGAGAAAGGAGATCAGATATCAATGAAAGTAGCTGGGGAGGAAGGCAGCAAGACTTTGCAGCTTTAATACTTCAGTTTGATTATAAATTTTTTTATTCTCCTCTAAGTAGGCAGTTGATTAATAGTAGGTATGAAAGATGAAGTATTTAATATAAGTACTTGGCATATGACAAGCCAGGGAATGTAAACCTCTGCCTGGCAGCTACATGCGATATACTGAACCTAGGCCTGACTATATCTTGGAGCTGTTTTTTGACTGTTTCCAATGCCAGGGCACCTCATGCGTCTACGACTATTTCTGCAGTAAATTATTCTCACTGGGGGTAGCAAGTTTCTTGGTGGCAGCAATTGCTGTGGGAGCATGCAGCAACAAGCAGCTGCGGGAACGTGAGCAGGCAAAGGCGCAGGGCATGCTGAGCTGGATGCGTCCACCCATCCCAACTGCCCATCTGGCTTCTGCAAGGGGGGCCATAAACGCAACCCTGACCAGCAGCTGGTGTTAGGGCCAGCATGCCACTTGCCTAAGCACTTGTCACACCACACAATTAGAAAATGGTTCCTTATGGACAGTGTTGTGCTAATGCACAGTTTACTCCCATGCAAACAATCCTCACCCTGAATTACCATTTACTTGGGTGATCCATGCCAGGCTCCCTTCTCCCTTTTACCTAGTTGGCAGTGCTTTTCCCAGAAAGTGAGAAGAATGCAGCCTTTCCTCTTCATTTGGTTCTTACCTTTCAGGATATTGTGTGCTGTCTGTACACACCGTAGGGATGGGGAGCTGTAGATGTAGTCTACAACGGTATTAGTTTCTAGCAAGGCTTCACCTGCAAGCAAGTTTGAACAGCCGTGAATGAAACCAGACAAATGGCAATCTAACAGCAACAGCAGCGTGCAGGGCATCTGCCACCCAGCAAGGAGCTAAAGCAGCTCCACAGCTGTACTGCTTGTGTTTTGGGAAATAGGTGTACCCATTGTATTTTATTTCAGCGATGTGTTGGGCACTGTGATGTACACAGCTGTGGAACTGGGATACATTTTTCTGTGTGCGTTGCTCCACATGCATCTAGGTACTTAACCAGCGCACAAAGAAATCACAGCAGCTTTTGCTCAGTTTCTGCTTCTCTTAGATTTAGCCAAAAAACAAACAGTGTGTTAAGAAAAATTGGAGGTGCCTTGACTTTAATTTCATTTCAATTATAAGCCGTAAATCAGAATGACTCAACTCAAACCCAATCTGATTCAATTGGCTTGATTCTTTGCTAGTATAAATTACCATTTCATTACACAGGTGGAAGATTACTGAAAATGAGATAAGAATCAACTCCACTATGAGGGTTATTAATATTCTTGCAATGCCTACGGTAACCAAATGAGAACGGGAATCTGCTCAGCATTGCACATACTTGTAAGAAAGAGTTATATTTTTGTTATATTTGAAGAGGCAGGACAAAGAAGTGGGAGCAAGAAGGGGTTATTAACCTCGACTTCATATGTTTAATGATGGCTGTAACCATGTCAAACCAATCCATAAATCTCTTGAGAGAAGTGGGGTAATTTAGACGGAGCAGCACATCTAACAGCCCTCCATCAGGGGGAAGCTGCTCATTTGCTTTAGTCATCAGAGGAATTATAGCTCCGGCAATCGTCAAGGTCGAGTCTGTGCCGCTGCAGCGGGGAGCGGTTGCCTGCAGATGGCTGGCACGCCGCAGCCGCGCTGGCAGGCTGATGGCGTCTGGGTCACGTAGGCAGTTGCTTACTCGGACCCATTTAATGATACCAGCAAAGTGTGCCGTGAGTGCTCCCAGATTCGCCTTCTGTCATGTGCATATTGCAAACCCTGATGCCATGTGGCCGGGAGTCTGAGCATCCTGCTGTTGTGCAGTGATTTATTTTTGTTTAAAAAGCAAGTATAATTTTAGCTGCCCTAGTTTGAATGTGATCAACATGAAGTACTCTAAAGGATTCGAATTTGAGAAAATGCAAAGTACTGCTCTCTAAAGCTCATGTCCTTAAGGGCCTGGGCTCCCCTAATCACAACGCTCAATATGTGCTCTTTGACTGCCAAATAATTTTCTGTCTGCACACAAACCAACAGACTCAGAAGTGAGGGACAAGGATGTGGGGGGAGCGGAACACTGGAAATAATTTGGACAGTGTTTTTGCCACATAAACATAAAGCCAGACAGTATATTGGTGTAGCAAACTGCAGGTCAAAATCTAAGATTGTCAAAGTCAAGGAAAAAGCATATTCTGCAGGAGGTGACTGTCATGCTGCTGCATTTCTCACCAACACTGGCTCTTCCAGTGCAGCACGTTTACAGGGCGGTAACGAATGGTCTGCGATCACAGTGCTAATGGCTCTGATTTCATATCACATCCTAGATTTTGTGCTTTGTTTTTTCTTCCGCTGCGGCAGCTGAAGGAGACAAGGTTTCCTTTGAAAGAGAAGGCTTGCTGGTGACGGCGAAGGGACTTTGCAAAGGTTCTTAAAGCATCTAAATTCCATTAGTTCAGGGTGGTTCATTTTTTTCTGCCCTGCACTTTCTCTGGCTGGGTGTGTGGGAGGAAGATAGCAAAGCTTCCTGGGCAAGCTCTTGCCTGCTGAGGACAACTTACCGACAAGCCTTGCCTGCGTACAGCCCAGCACGGTGATTGGCGCGTCTTTTTCATAATCCCTGAAACCGCCGCTTCTTTGAGGTAAGCTGTGAGGCATATTCAGGTTACTACGCATATACCTTCCTGTGANGGGAAAGGTTAGAAGCAGTTGCGGGAACTATTCGATCAGAGAGAGGCAGAGCGCATCACGCCTGTTTCTACCCTCTTTCACCACAACCTCCGCGCCTCGCAGGCACTCTCTAGATTTGGCTGTGGAGCAGTTTTTCTCGTGTAAAACTACCAGGAATCTGAGAAAACTAAGTGTCGCTTCAAAATCAGCAGAGAGTGTTTCGAATGTTTTTGAAGTTATCTTTAGGACAGATGTAATGCCCCAAAAGGAAAGTAATTTTCATCCCACAACAGAAGAAACCTCAGATGTTACAGCTTTACACATGGCTAAAACGTCAGAGCTCTTCAAATGTAATTTAGAAAGAAGGTAGTTGTAAAATCATGCTTTTTTCCAGTGATTTTGTCCACAAGATACTGGCATTTTTTGAATAGAAAAAAGAATCTTTTTTTGACAAATTTCCGATCAGCTCTAATGCCAACAGAGCCTGAAGTTACAGTCTGTTAACTGTATTCTGAAACCCAAGCATATTACTGGGTTGCAATCTCCAGTGATGCGAATCACCAGCTTACGCCCCAAAAGGCACTCTGCACTGTACCTGTAGTGGTGTTATTTTCATTTAGAACTGAGAGCCAGCTGTGCAAAAAAATTTCCTGATGGTAGCAGATGTTTGCACTGGAGACTGACTGCTAACTTCATGATTTCATTTTCAAATGAAAATGGTCTTTGGCAATGTTATTTTAATGTAATCTGTCCTGCAATAGTTTCCCTGACAAGGGACACTTTTAAGATTCAGCTGGACAGGGTGCTGGGCCATCTTGTCTAGACTGTGCTTTTGCCAAGGAAGGTTGGACCAGATGATCCTTGAGGTCGCTTCCAACCTGGTATTCTGTGATTCCATGGTTAGCAAATGTAGCGTTTACTCCCTGGCTTGTGCTTCTGCTTCTGACTGCAGCCTTACCATCGCAGAGCTCTGCACTGAGGTGCTCTGCTGCTCCTAACTGCTCAAAGGAGTGTTTTGTGATAGGAAACCACAGCTTCCATCTAAGCTTTGCCCCAGGAAGCTGCTACTCCCCTCCTTTCATCTAAACCCAGAACCTGAGAGACCCACGGGAGCTGACTCACCTTTGGCATCAAAACACTGTGACAACCAGTACTTCCCAAAAACGACATCCATCCTTTCCCCATGTCTGCAGACAAACAGGCAGCGTTTCTGAGGCCCTGGCTGGCTGGATATTCTCAGGGGCTGGAAGAAGAATTACAGGATGTTTGACCTTCATCAAAGTGCAAGGGTTTTTCTGAGATCTGATTTACTAACGGGAGTCGGGACCAGGCATCTCTTGCTTTATCCTCGTGCAAATGTGGCTATAGAAAACCCTTCTGAAGTTGGTAAATTTATGCTGGTGTAAAACTGCTGAAGTGAGCAGAGGATGGGACCCTGCCACCCCATGCTCAGGGCAGGTTTGGGGACAGTGATGTCTTCTGTGCCTGTGGTTAATCGTGTCATTCAAAAGCTTGTAGAGAACTTAAACTTGTAACTTCTGATGCAGACAGAGAAAGGAGGCCAGAGGATAAGTTGTTGGGGAAAACCTAGTTGCTGGAAACTTGCCACTAAAACTGCATGTGATTTATGTGTCTGGGGGGGTCCCTACCTGCACATTCTGGCAGATGATAGTGAGTGGCCCTGCATCCCCTGGTCCTTGGTCTTCCTGCTGTCGTCTTTCCAGAGCTCCATCAGTGAAGGCTTGAAGGGACGGGGAAGATGTAGTATTCAGAATTGAGTAGGATCTGACAAAAATAGAAAGTTGTCGGCTTTGGGAATGCTTTGGACTTCGTGTGCTCAGGCTGCAGTAAGGACATTTCTGTAGTCTTCAGGAACTGACAATAATTACTGTTGTCATTATTAGTTGTATTTTAGTGCTACCTAGAGAGCACCTTGCTAGGTGATGTACACACATGACGAGACAAATCCCATCTTGACAGGCTGTTTCCTTAGAAACAGTTTCACAGAACAACAGTTCCCAAACTTAAGGCTGCCAGGCTCTGTCAGCCTCCAGCTATTCTCATGGAAATTGCCAAGCCCTTCCTCACAGCCACAAGATGCCCACTAACATCGTCTGGGGACCAGCTGTACATTATTTACCATGGTCCTGTGGACCAAAGTTTGGAAAATAATGGCTGCAGAGCGTTTTCACGCACCTTTGTAGCATAAGCTATTGCTTCAGTAGAAAGCTGAGGCCTCTCGTGCTGGGCAGTTTTCAGGGTTGCTACGCACAAAATAGCTTGTAGCCCCTGGTAGGGACATGGCACGCTCAGTCTGGGTGGTAGTTTCTACATTTTTCAGCAATGTCTATTCCATTTCCCATCTACAGTGGGAATTTATTCTCACCCGTGCTTCCTGTTAAGTGTAGCCAAAGGGATATAATAGATCCCATTCCCCCTCAAGGGGCTTATCTAATGATGGTCACTCTGAATAAAGCTCTCATGCCCAGACGTTCAAGGACTTTGACCAAGACCCTTGGGAGCAAACTCTGACAGGCAATTACAGAAGCTGCAGTGACCCGCTGCTGATTCGGTTACATTGTATGGGTTACGTTTGCTTAGTCATTAAAAAAAGAACCCCACAACCTTGTCTGATAATCCAGATGGTCATCTACTTTGACAGAAATAGTTGCCTTTGCTTGCACTTTTCAGTGCCTTAAATATGTCAGAAGTTGCTTCCTGACTACCACCTAGTTAGGATAAAATCTCAGGGGGGTTTCTCATAGCTGTTAAAATAACATCAAGAGCCTCTACAAACGGAACAAAAATAGGTCATCTGCATTTTTGTAAAGAACTGATCTTTTGTGAGATCACATGATTTGCACCAGTTTAAAGAAGAAAAAAATGCCACACTGTTGGTCCTGATGTTGGTCCCTTATTTGGTGCAATTAGGGTGCAAGGATGAGACCAAGCATATTCGGGCAGAGAAACGCTGGCAGGCAAGGGGAGCAGGAGGTGGGAACCAGCTGTGCCGGGGACAGCACTGTTGATCCCCATCCCATGGTATGAGGCAGCAGCCTTGCAGCAGCCACCGTGGGCACAGCCCTCTGGCAGCAGATAACCTCTCCAGCCTCCTGCTCTTGCTCTTTCAGACCTGACTTTCCAGCATTACCAACTCTCATAACTGTATTTTATTCATGGTTAGTTCCCAGCAAGGGCTGGGCATGCTCCAAGGAACTGTTCCTGTCACTGCCCAAATGCAGACAGAGCATCAGAGGTCAGGGCAGCAAATACCTCCGAGTTTTGCACAGTACAGCTCCGAGGTGCAACAGGGGTTGTGGATCTTGAAGAGGAGTTAAATGTAGGTGGGAGAGCTTTGTGGATAAGCTGAGGGAAATATTACCAGGTGCTGGGGTGAGAAATTGTGTCTAACCCTTCTCCTCAGAATATATGCATGTGATATATTGCAGGCAGAAGTACGCTTCATGCTTCCAGCTGGCAGGATAAGGCCAACACTGATTCGAAAGCTGCCCAAGTGCATTAGCATGTGCCAAGCCCTGGGTGGCTAAGCCCTGAGCAGGGAGCATGAACAGACATTTATCACTGTATTAAGTGGTCAGCTTGGAGTGTGGGTGCAGCTAGCACAGATAGATCCTCGCTGACCTGAAAACTTGAATATCTCAGTACGAGAAGAATCTGAATTTCTTAGCTAGGCCTCATCTCTGTTGCTGTACAAAGTGGATCCTGAGCTCTCTGTCTTTAATTTTGTGTTGCAGAATCCAGCCCCTCATCCCGTCTCAGCCCTTTCCTGCTTTGCCCATATGACAGTCTTTTAAGGACGCTAGCCTGGAGAACATTAAGATTTGTTTGGTTACCTCTCCTTCCTTTACCTGCAGGAGCTGCTGCACAATTTCTGAAACTTTCTTTCTCTTTAGGCCCTTATTAAACAGTCATGGGCGCCGTACTATCTATTTATAGATGCTAGGATTCGCTGTGAATGGTGATGAGGCAAAGGTATACTGTCTGGCTGTGTCTGGAGGAGAGCCACCAGTCTGACTTCAGTGGTATCTTCTTGATGTTGCTGGAAAACAGAAACTACTGAAACTATTTCAGCTTTGTCATCTTCTCAGCATAGGTCATTGTTTGGAAGATTTTCCCAAAGGCTTGTGGTTCCTCTGCTTGGCAAACACAGACCGAAGGCAGACAACAACATCTACTGTCTTCTGGATGATGCCTTGCCTTCACTGCTCTATCGGTGATACTGCTGTGTCCCTGGAGGCAATGTCCTCCCGGTCAGGAAAGGCCTCTTGAAGAATGGAGATGCTGCAGCAGAGGATGGAGAAAGGGTCCCTGTCATGGCATGGCAGCGCTAGTCCTCAGCTCTGTGTAGGAAAAGACTCCTCTGCTGCATCATTCATCATTATCTAGAGGAGAGGGATCCCCGGGGAAAACGAACTAGCTATAGTTGCAGAATGGGAGGAAGACAGAGTGGAAAAAAGCCTACTGAGGCCCAAATATAGCTTGAAAAATTAGGGCTGTTTTTCCTCCCCCTGCTACTTGTGCCAAGTCTGATTCCTCAGGCTTATTAAAGGGGCAAGGAATAGCTTTGGCATCTCACAGGGAACTGAAATAGACTGGTGTGTAATATCTACAGTGCTTCTGTCCATTTTGGGGCAGAGGAGGTGACTATTTCTGGCTTTGCTGGTAATGGAAAAGCAGTGCAGGAAACCGTCATGAGTTTTAGCTTTTGAGTGGTGTTGGGTCCACAGATACAAAGATAGCACATTTACTTCTGCCATATGCGGAGAGACCCACGGTCTTGAACGCTGGGTTTCTGTGGCTTCTGTGGGGCAAGTAAATTTCTGTACCTTTGCTGGGCTTCCCACTTCCTCTGGGCTCCGTGTGCTGAGGGTGGAGAATTTCTTCTTTTGACTTGGTAGCCCACTAACTTTCAGCCACGAAAGGCAACTTAGAAAATATCCAGCAAGCAGTTTTCTGGGGAGCTTTTAAGGTGGATATACATATGTATCTTTAATACTGGTTCTGTAGTTTGAATTAGTTTCAAGTAGTTTCAGCTCACCAATAGCTTCTGCTGCTACTAGGAGAGGATTTCCACCCTGATACCATACAGGGGAAAAAGTATTTTGTTTTTAATGTAGCTATGGACAAGTCCTCTGCTAGGCTCAGTCAGAATTGATCTCCTGACATGGATACAAACACAGCCAGTTCCTCCCCAGAGGAGAGTCCAGTGCTTGTTTCAGAAAGGTTATTTTTCACTCGCATACCTTTACTGAAGGGATAGCAAGAATGGGTACATAGACTTAGGATCAGAGGTCGAATGTTTCTTCTCACTGTTACCAGCAGGTCCAGTCCTTGGCATGAGAAGAAATCCTGCAGGGATGTGCCACAGCCAGCAAAGAAATGGTGTACAGAAAATCCTTGGGGTTTGCAGAATAGGAGTGATACCTTTCCTATTTTTAGTAGACAGGGAAAGGATTCAGACCTGGAGTCTCTCAAGACACAACCTGGTTTCATGGGCAGTAACTCTGCCCTGAAGGCAAAGCCTGTTCTCCCCTATTAAACAGCTCATCAAGCTTGTCTTCTTAGTGATGGCAGCCTGTTGGTCTGCAGCTGAGGTACAGACCTTACTATAGGCCAGGGACATCTTTCTGGCTTATGTCTGTACAGTGCTAGCCAGGAAGGTCTGGGTCCCGGACAGAGCGCTTGAGGCACTGTCTGGGTATTAGCCACAAAACCCCTGTCCTGCAAAGGCCACAGTTCAGCTTCTGCCTCTCTTGAGCAGTGCAACAGGGAAACCTTTTTCAGGTAAAGTGTGCTAGCAAGCTAATTTTGCTGTATTAGAGACTCGATCAAATATCCCAGAATAGCATTTTGTCTTTCATATCTCTTGCATGGTATAGCCAGGGTGCTGCGGCTCAGAGTGAGCTGGATTTTTGTGATGATCTCAATAATGCATGATTTTCACTTAAGAATGCAGTCTCTTGTGACTAGGAGGGAAAGCTCCATGGCTGTTATTTCTTTCTTCCTCTGCAGGGATGAAACAGGACATGGCTGTGTACACAGAGGCAGCACAAACCAGCCCCCCGGATCACAGCATCACTCACCAACAGCAGCTTTGGTTCCAACACTGTGAGCTGGGTCCCATCTCCTGCACCGCGGCAGTTCCCCTGCAGTCCCGGTGAGTACTGCCATGCTTATTTTCATGTCTACAAAATGAAGGTATCTGTGCGCCGTTCATCTCTTACCACAAGGAACCTACTGTGAATACCATGGCCTAGACGGCAGCGGGGCTTGGGTTGTCCTCAGCTTGCTATATTGTTTTGACTATATGACATTCTGTAACCTAATATTTCTTGCGGGAAGCCATTGTGTAAAATGAGACTGTTTCCGGGTATGTAATAATGTTTTTGATAAATGCTCCATATTGCATGCTTCAATTCATGATTTACAGTTTTTATCGGTAATCAGGGAAGTGGCATTTCCTTTCTTAGCTTGTCTGGAGGCAGAGGTGCTGGAGTTACAAAACATTTGGCTTTCCTTTTAGTTGCTGCTGCAATAGTAATTCTTTCCATTCTAGTCCCTAGCCTCAAACCCTTCCAGGCACTGTAAGGAAAAAAAAGCAGAATGCACTAGAGCAGGCTGCTGCAGTTTATGTGGACCTGAGACCATTCTGGCTGGCAAATTTTAGGGGAAGAAAGGATGGTCTTGCTGTGTTGGAGATTGGAGGGTCTGGATTAAGTCCCATCTTCATACAAACTCTCTGACTGACTTTGCCTATGCGTCTTGATTTTCATTTCTTTAAGCCCTGGTTACTGAAGGTCTTTTCTTTCCTCGTAACGAAAGGTGAGTTGAAGCATGATGGTGACAGACTGGTTTGTCACTAGATGGTGACAGATAGGTTTGTTCTGTTTGGCTAACATATGGTTGAAAGCCTTTTATTAGTGGTGTTCATTTCTCAGAAGGCAGGCAAGAAAAGAATAGATGGTTGTGGCAAGGGGTAAATGAGCGATCTCTTGCTATGCTTGTCCCTGCTTGACAGACAGAAGTCTGAGGAGGACTCAGGGCTAAGCCAGGGCTGGTTTACAGCAGGGCAGTGGTCAGTGGCAGCCACATCTGGAAGCCAGCCTGCAAGCTACGATTGCCCTGTGGCTGCTCTCCGTCTGTCATTCACCACGTTGCATGTGTTAAGCCTGAAAAGTCACAGGTAGAGAAAAAAGACTTCTTGACCTTTTTGCTCTTTTGTTTCCTGCATTCTGCTCGATTTGAGGAGTTGTTGTAGTTCTACTAAGTGCTGAGTTAGGTCAGTTCCTCTGGCTGTCCTGTGTTGACATCGTTTACCGAATGCTTTCCCTTTCTGCTCAGAGTCTCTCCCCACAGGTCATGTTTGCCCACTGAAATGTGAAATATGAACTGTCGGTGTTTTGTTCTGTATCTCAATCCCTTCCCTTTGTAACTAACCTCCTTGCTGGTGTGACTGTAACCAAATTCCTGTACCTGCATGGTACTTAGCAGGGCGACAGCAGGCAGGAACGTGCCTCTCCACTCTCCTTGTTGTCTTGTGCTCTTACGTACAAACTACTCCCTACGCTTCAGACTTGACAGAGGTGTTTGGGTGCTTAGACCCACCCCTTAAGCACTAGTTTATTATTGCTGTTTAACTAATTGCCATCAAAATCAAGAGGCATAAGGCATAACCTTATTCAAAAGGTGAATTCTGCATTCCCATTGAAGCCAACAGCAGGCAGGCAACTAACCACAGAAAGATTTCTGAAAATCTTGCTGAGAATCTTAAAGAACATTGCAGATCCCGAGTCCTTTTCCCCAGGGAATTATACACAGAAGATCTCGCTTCCCAAATTAATGCTTAAATTTAAACCTCCCTGATGCTAGTCCCACCACAGAGGTGTCTACACAGCAGTGGCTCTGCAGCAGCCATCTGCTCTGGCTCCGTTAACCAGCAGCAGCGATCCTATGAGTAATAGTTGCTGTAACATCTTAGCTAAATAAATCACATCGTCCTCTAATCTCATGCACAGGGATAGCATCTGCTCTTCATTTGCCTATGAGACGGGGCTTTGTGTGCCAGCACATTTCCCCCAAGCGACCTTCTCAGCAGCCCTAGGAGACTCTACACTTACCCAGGTAAAATCCCAGCTGCTGAACCCCCATTTTACAGCGATCGAAATTGGACCGAGCAGCTTTACCTACCCATGAAACACCCAGGTCCCACATTCATCCGCCTTCGTGATGTAATTTTCAGGCAGTAGCCCAGAACAGCCAGTTGCAAGGGAAATGCCATAAATCCAGCCCTCACTTGTACTGGTTTGTTCCACTGGGGACATGAAAATAAAATCCCCTGGGACCAACTCGAGTTCATCATCATTCTGGGGGGTGTAAGGATAGATCACTTGCAGAGTCTGGGGGAGAAAGAGAAGCACAAATGAATGAAAGGATTGTTAACTGAAGGGAACCTTTAGCAGAGTGGGGCAGGAGCACTCCCATACCGGACCTTTAACCTTAGCAAGGTGTGAACAGCTCTCCCTGTAATGCATCGCTTGGTGATTTATCCAGGAAAGCTTTGCCTTCAGGGGATTCCTGCCACTTCCCAGGCTTTGCTGTTGGAAAGTTTTCTAGGTATTTACTCCTTCTTCCCTCTTTGATTCCAGTTGTGTCTTTGATAACCAGGAGGGAAAGGTGGGGATGGTTTTTTAGAGTGAGCAAAAACGTGACCATATGCTTACATCTAAGCACCCTGTTAAAAATGGAACCAAATTCTTACTGAGACCTGGAATTTATACAGCTTTAGTGGTTAGTGACCATTTTTGGTTTACCTACTCATGCTTTATCTGAAAGAGCAGTTCTCCTTGTTGCTGTTGCTCTTCAAGACAAGGCAGAGACACTGTCGGGGGGCTAATAGGTTTGACTCTGTGACTCCCTGCTCTCAAAACCGTTCATGAGAATGCACAGGAAAAAGCACAGGTGGTGAGAAATACAGGGATGTGGCCACATTGTTTTCTTTTTATTTCCTATCACCAACAGGATTAAGTTGAAAGGTGGGGGAAAGATCAGTGAGTGTGATTCTGTAATCTTCTCTTCACTGGAGCGTGAGGAAGCCACACGTATTAAATGTCTATCAGTAACTTTCCTTGGAAATGGCTACAGCAGTCCCCCATTTAAAAGAACAAACATGTTACTGTCCCTGGGCAAGCCTAACTTCTGCAATGGCATCACGCAAAGGAAAACCATAATCTGCTGGGCAGCTCTGATCTCCTGATGGTGTCAGCCCATTTGCTCACTAGTCCTCCTAGACTATTTGTGGTATCTTCAAAGGAAGATGGAAACTAGTCACTGTCACCTGATACCACAAGGCCAAGACTTTCACACATGGCTGCCTGAAGTTAGATATGCAAAGATGTGAGCTGGTTTTCATCAGCAACTCCCTTTGCAGTCATTGATAGCGTTGACTACTTGCAGCTTCTAAAGGACAAGATGACTCTTTGGATAGGAAAGGAGGCTGTCACGCATGGGAAGTGTGGCCTGGACTGGGTCAGAGTGCCGTGCATGAGAGACTTCAGCATTCCGGCGGCTTTGGCATCTTTTTACTCTGTGGTGTATCATGTGCTGGACTAAAACAACTTTCTCCCGCTCCGCCACTAGTTTTATGTGTTTGATTCTGGACAATGTGCTTTGGTGGGGTTGATCACCCCAACCTTAGGGGTCTAGTTAGCCACCTGAGCAGGCACCTCCTGGAGATTCCCTCCTCCAGAAGTTGATTCATCTTGTCCTGAGACAGTCATCTTGGGTGGGTCAGATGATTCACTTTGTGGAGGTGCCTGTTTCTCCACGCCGAGCCTGGGTGCAACGGCAGCCTCAGACTGGCTCAGACTTCGGGGTCTAACTCGGGCATATTTGCAGGGAGGTGAGATGAATCTTATGCATGGTTTCTCTATGCCCAAAATCACAATCTACAAAATGGAAATAATATTTTTTTTTTACCCTTACAATGTTGGACAACAACATTGTTAAGAAAACTGTGTTAGATACTGCAGCTATAGAACCTATACGAGTAATTGAAGTTTACAGGCCATAAGGGTAAACATTTCTTACATGATGAAACTAAATGCCGTGATTAGTAACAATGTCAAGTCTGTACAGAAGTAATGGATAGTGGTCAGGTGAAGACACTGGCCTCGTTCTTGAGAGATCAGACCAGCTTATGTTGAGCTAACAGGAGAGTCATTGTTAGAATTAATTAATCCAGCAGGACATTGGTCTGGCAAGAAGCAAGAAATGAAGTGGGTGAAATAGAATAGCAAGTCTAGACAGTATGAGTAAAAAGCAAAAAAAAGGCAAGATGGTATGATTGATGAGAGATGCAAATTCCTTAATCTCTGTATAGACTGCGCTGTGTATCCGTGCAGCTCTCAACAGCAGATATGGGAGTTCTCATTCATTTTGCAGCTTGTGAGCACTCGAGCTGCAAATGCAACTAAAACAGCCTACAACTCTGCTAGGTCCTCTTCTTTTTTATTTTTCTGGACTGAAACAAGCTCCAAAAATTTACCTCATGGTTAACGAAGCGTATGTCTCGGGAGAATATCGCGGCCACCCAGTCGCAGCCCAGCTTGACATCGATGTTCTGCGCTAACTTCTCCAGCGTGGGCAGGTGGCTGGTCTGGAAGTGATAGGCCAGCGTCACGTGGAGCTGCTTCTTATGGGGCTCCACGTGAACATCTGCAATGAGAAGATGTCAGTTAACAGCAAGTGCCTATCAAGATTAGCAGCTTTTTGAAGGTGTAAGAGTGTCTGTCACCTCTGAATGGGAGCCTGGAACAGAACTTTTAAAGATAGCTTAAGTGGAAGAAATTGTAGGCCAGTTTCTGAAAAACCTTTGCGGAAGTCAAACGTGAGTTCCCTATATAGGTTGCACCTTGAATCAGATTATTAAAGATTTGGGGTCTGATTCAGTCCTGAGTCACACCAGGGTGGCAGACAAGGTATCCTTGCCAAACTGCCAAAACTCATTTGCATTCAGAAAACAATGGGTTTCTGGTAGTTTTGAACCCACTGGGTCTTCTGCCAAAAACAGACACTTTTCCAGTAAAGGGGTGGCCTTTCTTGCACTAGCAGATTAGGATATCTCCAAAATTAGCAAGTTAAAAATCATAATTTTTACTCTCCTTCCTCTGTTCTCTCTCCTACAGTAGTAACCGCAAATCCATGGAATTTACAGGTTCACGCGAGTTGATTAAATCTTTCCGGTAGACACTAGTTGCATTACCAGTCTGCCCACTGAGGGTGAGGTATTCCAAAATTTGGAAACAGACATTGATATGATAATGATCCAAAATGATCCCGCAGAAAAAGAACCTGTATTAGGAAAAGATTCCAGGAAGCAGAAAGGTGAAAGTATATGCAATATTGGGACTCCTGCAGTAGATGTGGAAATCATAGGATACACTGTTTGCCTATAATTTATTCTTGCTTATTCAACCAAAAACTGCAATTAAATTTGACTGATTATTCAGTCAAAATTGCAGCTATTCAGAGACTTGGCTCCAAGTGCCAGCCAGGGGTAGCTTTGCAAGCTCATCCATCTTTTTGTTGATCAGTAAGAAAAAATATGCTCTGGATCTCTGAAAAAGCCCCAGAGACTTTAATGTGATAACCTGACCAGGCTGTGGACTGCAATGCAGCAATCAGCTTCCCCTAAGAAAGAACCAATTTGGTTTGAACTGGAGCAGTCACAGGGGCAGAAGCTTGCTGGAAGCCACTGATGTTTCCTGCTCCTGGGCCAGAGTTTTTGGGGTAAGACCTGCCCCTTCGGGAGTGTGTCGGTTTGAAGGGTATGTTTGTGCTGTGCAGGGGAACACTTGTACCACTCTCACATGGCAGCAGTCCTTGGACCCGCCTAATCTCTCTGTGCTTGTCTGCCTTCCAAAATGTGCATTTGTAAAGATAACAGCCATTTCCTCCCTCTTCTAAAGGGAAGAAAAGTTCTAGGTCACTGTCAGGTGAAAGCAATGCATTTCAGGGGTGTGATGAACCTGCAACATGTCTGTACCTCTGCTCCAGGGGCAGAGACCTGTAGGTGTTCTGCATGGCATTATGGGGTGCCTGTCTAGCACGGAAACACCCCAGGAACTCAGAAGTTGCCTTATCTTGATGCACTTAAACTCCAGGATGAGCCTGTGATAATGAAGGACTAAACCGGCTGTGTTGTGACTAGTCTAGGCTGAGTGCTACAGTGACAGAGGGTGGGAGGATTAGTCAGGGAGCTACTGTAGTGCTCCGATGCCGTTCTGACTTCCGAGTTTGGAGGTAATCGGAGGGCACCCGGAGAGCCTGTTCAGCAGTGAAGACCGTTGGAGCCTGGGGTGCTCGGGTTATCTCCCCCCTCCCAGTTCCTGATGGGTTCCCCCCTCCCAAAGCAGCAGAGGACCAGGCAAAGGAGCCAGACGTGTCGGTACGATAGGGCTATTTGAAAAGGTTCCCTTCTAGGTTGCCAGGGTACTTGAGGTCTTCTCACAGAACCCTGTTTGCATCTCAGAAATGCAGTGAAAAATCAAATGCAGCCTTTACATCGCTGAGGAAAGTTTTGTGGCAGTGGCTTGAGGTAGTGAGTAGAGCAGGAAATGCTCAGCCCTGCAGACAAAGTGTCTATCTGAAAGGTTAAGGAACCACCAAATGTCAACTTCCCTTTCAGGAGATAACACTTGAGACTAAGTGTGAGGTGATCTTTCAACTGAAAAAGCACTGAAACCCAAAGCACCGGGTGGGGTGTTCCTCTCCAGCTCTTAACCTACAGGCCACTTTTAAAAACCAGGTACTGGCTTCATAAGCTTCATTTCTTTACGCCATCAAAACTTTCACTTCTGAAAATGCCAAAGCCTTGACCAAATCATGAGCTCTCTGTAGCTGCCAGCGTAGTCACTCACCTGCTTTAGAAGCAGCCTCTGCAGCGAAGTCTGCAGCAAACTTCTTGAGCACCTCAGCACTTTCTTCCTTGACAAAAAGCCCAATGAAGTTTGAGGACGTGTAGAGCTCCAAAGGCAGAGGGGCAGGGAATTTGCATTTCCACCGCATCACGGTGGCCTGCAGAGCTTCAGTGAGAGCATCGACCTTGCTGTCCTCACACTGCCAAAAGGAAACAGGACAAGCATTTCTAAGGTGCAGAATCGTTCCTGATGCCTGTGCTGAGCTCTCTAGTGCGCTCGGTAGAGAAAGGAAAGGCTTGGGTGCACAGGCATGAGTGGTCTACCTTTGCTATTATTCGGTGAAAAAAAGCACAGGGTCATAGAAAAAAGTACGTTTAGAAATCATCTGCCCCTGCCTTGTCCTCAAAGCAGCATCAGCTACCCCGAGCTAACCTTCCTAACCTCACCCCCCCCATTCTCATGTTAATGATCACTTGAGATTATGAGAATTTGGTCTTCTGCTGCTGCTTTTTTGTCAATACAACCTGCTTAAAAGCCGACTGCCACCTCACCAAGCCCAGGCATCAGGCGGTTCTGGTAACAACCCCCACCCAAGCTCCGGAGCACAAACCCTTCTGCAGTGACCGAATGAAGTGTGGAACACCTCCAGTCTGGACCTGGCAAGGGCTGCTCATGAATGCATGCATAAAGGCCATGGAAAGAGGAGCTCTGGTTTACCATAAAGAACTGACAAAGGGTGATATGTGGGAAAATGTTGTGAGCTTTGTTCTTCCCACAGATCTGCTTTGACTGCTGCCAGAACTCGGACAGCTTCTGAGCCAGGGGGCCGGTGGGGCGCAGGTAGAGGACGTACTCCCGGGGCAGGGTGTCATCGAGGAATGGGTCACCCACATGGGAGAACAGCCTGAGAGGGAGAAAGAAGTGTTAGACTGACAGATAAAGACGTATTTTTTTTTCAGCAAAATCAGCTTCCCCTGTCCTCACTCTCTCTCGTTCTCCCTTTACGGAAAAAATCAGCCCTGCGAGGTCAGGCGGAGAGGTGCACTGTCTCACTTGCAGCCCATTACTACTACTAAGTAATACAGAAAATTGGTTTTTAGTTTCAGACTGAGGCTCTGAAGATCTAACCCGAGTCACTGCTTCTGCCTTTCTGACTTCAGTGTATAAAACACAGGGAGGAGAGCACTAGAAATTGCTCAACATCTTTGAAAAGGCAGCTCTCAGTTTTCTGTTAAGGAGTAGAGTTCCCTTCTCTCACCTTTTTTTGCTATTACTTGATATCACAGACTCTCTCAGAGAAGGCTTGTTTCTGGACTGCTTAGTTAAAGCACTGAAGTAACGGCTCAATAATTTTGCTATTGTATCTCAGATAATGCCCCTGTTTAAACATTCCGTATTCTAATGGCTAAAATCTTAAGATATTAAATTCACTAATTTCTTTTACTCTTTTTAACATTTATTACTTCATACCAACCAGTCGCATGCTGCTTGAACACTTCTTCCACCTGTCGATGCCAGTGCTTTTTGTCTGAAGAGAGAACAAAATAAAAAGAACATTTCAGTGATGCTGGATTAGATGGCTATAGTCAGACCTATTTCTTGAGCCTGGGTCCTTGCTGGGGAAGGGCGGTAACGGTGTGTTTAGAAAACTGCGGGATGCACTTTCCAGACAGATTCTCTCAGCACTGGGGCTTTCTTTTGGACGTGCTGCCTGTCCAGTCGCTGTACGTTGTTTGAGGGGCCAAGTCATGCAGCCTGTTCAACATACGAGACACGGACCTCTGGGTTTGCCCTGCTTGGCCTGATGATTTTCTGGATAATGGAGCACTGGCTGTTGGCATTTAATGATCTCTTTGCTGGTCATTTGCTCAGCATGAAAATCAAAAGGTTTGGGTGTGGAAGTGCAGACATTGCAATAGCACTGAGGCCAAGAAAAATCCAACTGCCACCAGGGGGCAAAGCCAGAGGTTTTTCAGGTTACAAGAACCTGCGAAAATTCGCTAGCTCCCTTCAGCCCTTGCTACATTCAAAGTGCTCTTCTGCTCATTTCCCTTCTGGACGCCTATAAATCCCTTTCACTCCAGCTAGGAAGACCCAAGCCTTCTGTTCAGCAAGTCTTCTCGCTGCAGAACAAACCAGCACGGTGCTGTTTAACTTGCAGACATGTAATAGAGTTTTCCAAATGCTTGACATCAGCATTGAAATGCAGCTGTGGATCAGCTCAGCTTTGTAACACTAGAAACTGCCAAAATGAGGAATTCATCCAGAATTCAAATGGCATAAATATCTAGCAAAAATGATGAATAAAGGAGGCAGAAAAGGATAGAAACATTCGGGTTGTGGGGCAGAAGTCAGGCCCTCAGTTGGGTGTCAGGAGGCAAATTTCCCATGAATAGGTGATTTCAGAGGTTCCTACTTAAGGGAGGAAGGGGCAGGACTGGTCTCAAATGAGTGCCACAGGTCTGGTAGGAAGAATACCAAAATGAACAGGATGCTGGTGTAATCTAATTAATTAGCACACACTTGTGTGAAATGGTGGGAGTGGAGGATGGTCTGAAGAACAAAAAGCCTTCACAGAAGGCGAGAATGGGGTCTCCAGGCAGCTGTACCCTGAAGCCAGGGAAGGGATCCTACAGATGCGCAGTGCCAGGAAAGGATCTACACCCGCCAGACCCACCATGCTGCACTGATAGAGATGTCTTTCCCAGCGTCAGACAACAGGGAATGCATTCAGGCACCAGCACAGCTCCCACTGAAGGTAAAGCTCCGCTGGCTGCCGTTCAGCATGTGAAGCACGAGCAGGGGCACAGCCCAGGGACTTACCAAGGCGACAGCCAGTTGTATTCTTCCATTGTTAATTTGGCTGAAGCAGCCGCCTCCCTTTTGCTCTGTGGGTTATACGCTGTGTCTCAGAGCTGCCTGCTGTTCGTGACAGAAAATATGACCGAGGACAGGAAAACTCGTTTACACTGGCTGGCCTCGAGCTGTAACCTAATCTTACTAAGTATGGCATGTTATACTTTGATAATAGTATGGAAGACTTGCTGACATCTTTAAGCTAGAGGGAACATGTCTGACCAAAGGGACAAGATCAGTGTCCTATGTGCCCTGTATTATCTGCTGCGAGAAGATGCAGGCGGTTGATTGTAGGAAGTGGGTCCAGGGGAGGGAAAAGGATCATGACTCCAGGGTCCAAGCCATGGCTCTAGGATTAGGGCAGCTGGGACCATCCAGCATGTCTTGTTTGTGCCCACAGTGCTGTGTAGGTTGTTCACGGTGCTTCTGTTGCCCTTTCTGTCTGCAGTGACAACTTTTGAAAGCACTCCGATAACCATGCGGGAATATGCAGTGTTACCCACCAGCTCGTAGACATGTGTTGTTGACTCAGCTGTGTTTCAGCTCTGCCTTTGGCTTCCCCACCCCTTGAGTATACATATTTTTGTTCATTTTGAGAGTAAGAGGAAGGCAGAAAGATAATGCTGCAAAAAAAGGGCTGTGTTGCAAATGTGTGATTATGAAAATACTTCCTCCTGGAGCATTTTGCTGCCCTTATCTGCCAGCATTCATTTGAGATCAGCAGAGTGCTAGTCCAGGCACCTGCCTTCTGGAAGGATGTATCTTGCGCGGTCAACATTGTCGTGTGGTCTGTTCTATCTTGCTGACCTTTCCCTAGTCTGGCTCAGATGCACTATGCAAAACAGCCACTGCTTTGCTTTGAAAAGCAGTTCAGACAAGAGTAAAGAGCAAAAAGCTCTCCCCTTGCATGGTCTGGGAACCTTTCAGGGAGACTGCTCCTTGAGCAGAGCAATGTCCAGCTGCCTCAGCTGGCTGGCCGTTGATCTTTCCTGCCCTGGTTTCATCATCCATTTCTGTTATGTTGCCTTTGCTCAGTTCACCTCTCCTTTTGCCTAGGTTGTTTATGCTTTTTAAAACACAACTAAAATTTGACTCTCCTAACCATAGATCTTGCCACTGAAGTGTATCTGTCCGTGTTGCATCTGAGGCAGTGAATTAATAACACTCTGGCTTTGAAACGAGCAGTTTCTCTGGTTGCAAAGAGAGAGCAGACAAGCTAGCTCTCACTCGTTATTTACTCTCTCCAGACCCCAGAGCAGAGCTCTGAAGGAGTCATGCACAACCTAGAAGGACAGACGGTTCTGCCACCCACCCTTGTTGACTTGTTCGCTTAATGAATTGATGTTTCCTTGGAACAAATCGCACAATAGAGCTCTGCTGGAATTGACTGCAGCTCCTTCTCTGCTGCCTTTGTGCTCCCCAGACCCCAAAGGGCATTAGAAACGTTAGGCTGGGCCCCACACACTTTTGTTCATGAGTGATTTCAAAAGGTGCCTATCTCTTCCATGAGGACCATAAACTCCCTTTTCAATTTAATTTTCAGTGTGAGGAGGAAATACTGCATAAAACAAACAAAAGCCAAGGTATATTTTTATCATGGGACCTGAAGCCAACTCTTTTTTTTTTTTCCCTCTTTTTTTTTTGTTTGTTTTAATTTAGTGCTGGGAATGGTGATGATGACTGATAGCCTCTGGTTAGTCACAAAACAGGGCATGCACTGTGTCCCTCCCAAATACCCTCCTCTGCAGCCACCAGCCAGAACCTGGACAGGACCAATCCTCTGGGTGCTCCAGCTCCCAGGCCCTGCCAAGATCACTTTTAAAAAGTCGAGTACTCCGAATGAGTCACAGCTATGTTTGGCCACTTACAGAAGTGGCCTGATTTTCACAGCTGCTGAGTGCAGTGGGAGCTGGAAGACGTATTCCGCTCCTGAGAAAATCAGGTCACTTAATTAGGTGACTAGCTATGGCTTAGGTGCTGAGATTTACTCATGCTGGGTAGCAAGTGTTGGCTGTAGTATTGTAGCTAGTGGTAAGAAGCGGTTTTGTGACACAGATGCACTAGAAGAAAGCCAGACAGTAACTTGTTTTTCAGAATCTACCAAACTGACATCACACAGTAACCATTTCTGGTCATGCAAAAATTGCAGCTGGATTCAGATAGGAGGTAGAAAGCTTTATGCAGCAGTACTAGTCCCTCGAGCCACCCAATTCCTCCATCTCTTAACTTCTGCTGCCTCTGAGATGAAGTACAGGGAATTGATTTAACAAATGCACAGCAACAGGAATTCTGAACAGGAGCAAGGGAGATGCTATGTCCAACTGCAGGTCTGGAGATGGGAGGATTTAGGGAAGGGGAAAGAAGGTCCTAATAGCAGTGTCTTCCAAAAGCACTACAGGTATTTTAGCCACCACAAAAAATCAGATTTTTTTGTTTCTTCAACCTCAAAGGCCTCCTTGAGACACTCTTCCACGTCAGATCACAAGGAAAGTCTTCCTCCACTCAATCACTGGTTAAACAGTATCAAAATATCTCTAGGAAGTGTCCCAGCTAAACAGTTCACCCCTTAGCTTGAAACATAACAGCGACCCGGTGTTGCTGCCCTGGCGTACATATTAATGTGTAAATGGTGCCCATTTCAACCCCAGCCCACTTAATGGGAGAGCATACTGCTCTGAATGCTACAAACTTAACTCATTACTGTTGAAGGATTTTTGGCTTCCTGCAATTTCAGCGTAGAAAAAAAAGGCAACGGGGGAATGTCAATTCAGCTAGGAAATATATATCAATAAACATAAAGTATAATGGCAAAATCCCATTTACTTCAGAGGAAATGACTGTAATGGGGAATGATGCATTAACCATAAAGAGAACTTTCAGTCTCAGAAGCAGCACACAGAAATCCTTCTCTGTAAGTGCTCAGCTTTCTTGTTCTAGTCCAGTTTAAAAAAGGCGGATGTGTGTGGCTGCCAATGATGCCGTAGTGCGTGGGGTAACGAACTGCCATGCGGCAAAGTTAATGCAAACAGCACAAGAGCAAGGGATGGGGGTGAACTATTTTGAGGTATTTCTTTATCTGCACCTGCATTATGGTTTATCCCTAAAAAGGTATGCAAACCTTGGGGTGTTGATGCCCACAGCAGAGATGAGCTGGCGTGCAAGGCGCTGTGCTGGGGTGGGGAAGATGAGTGGGTTTGTGCCCTGTGGCTGTGCAGGGTCCCCAGCCTCCATCGCGGCCAGGCTGGGCCACAGGGGCCGAGATGTTTGAGCCCTTGGCACATACAGAGCAGAGACCGCCTCAAGCAACCTCCTCTCCTCCTCACACGTTCAAATACACCAAGGCTGAGTCACGCAGCTGGTTCGAACCCTCGGGTCCAGAAAGCCTGTTTGTTCTCCAGAAGCGATGTCTAATTCATATAAAGTCAGCCCCTCTGGCTGCTGCTTAGGACTGAATTTCCCATTGCCACTGGCTCTCTCTTTGCTATAATAAGCAGAGATTCAAACCCTGCCGTCGGCAGAGCTGACCTCTCTCTGTTTGTGAGGCGGAACTTGCTCTGCTGCGTGTTGCTGCTCACAGAGGCAGCAGAAAATGCTAGCAGCAGCCTCTCCCTCAGATCCACCTACGAGTTGTCTGCCTACAGAGGCACCAAGGGATTTGTGAATGAGCAATGGAAGGATGGAGGCAGCCTGTAACAGAAAGGGAATGACTATATCTTCCCTTTCATTATGTGCCTCAAGCCTAGACAAACTTCTTAGCTGTGAAAAAAACCCCTTGGAGGGATGAATTCATCATTTCAAGTAGCCCTGAATCTTTGGCCCATAAAATATTTAGCTGTGTAAATAAAGATTTTTTGGAAACTGCATTAAATGTGATGGAAGTACTCCCAAGAAGTGCTTCCAAGAAGGCTCTCCTCATCATTAGGTTCAGTTTGAAGGACTGCCTAACATGATAAGATAGGAATTATGGATCATAATTTATGCCAAATGAGTTAGAAAAGAACGCTGTCAAACAGAACATTTTTCTTGGGATTATAAAATAGGCGCCTTTATTTTTGCTTGTGTGTGTGTAACATATGTATTTATGTAAGCATATATTCAAATAGGTATATGTATCTATTTAAAGCTTGTATTTCTTCAGTCTGTGTTGGTTTATGGTAAAAGAATAGAAACCAAAATGCTAGCTGGCTCCAGGGAATGACAACAAATAGGCCTTTTCTAGAGGTGGCTGCAGGCAGTGCCTGGAGCACGTCTGTCGGTCCAGGTACAGGTCAGAAGCCTAGCAGTTAATGCTCCCCTCAGCTTACATGTCCAACTCGGCCCTGGTGCAGGAGGTCCTGAATTCAAACCCTGCTGTATAGCAATGTGTACAGTTACAGACGCAGTTACAAAGCAGTTGTAAATTCTTTGCAAACAATAAAATTCCCAGCTTTTTGTGTGTGTGTGTGTTTGTTTCCAAATTGTCCAACAAGTGACCTTTGCCGATTCTTTAGTTTTTGCAGTTTTCATCAATTGTTTGTACCATTAACAGTACACTAGTGGAAATGTGTCTATTTTAGGCTTTCAGTAAACAATTGCATATTGAAGAACAGTTTTGCAAGCAATATTTCTGTCCGTCTAATGACTTGATTATTTGATGTAGGGAAAGATACCCAAATTCTAAATAACTGACCACATGTCTCATGAATTGCTTCGTTGTTCTACACACCAAAATGGCCACAGTGACGTGTTCTTTCCAAATGGTTTTCGATGTGGGTTATTCAAATGTGTTCCTCTGAATTCTCAGTATGCAGAATACAGTTGGTCACCAAAAATCACATGATATAATTTCTGTTCTTATTTGGGTGACCTTACTTCCATAAATAGGGACAGGACAGGAAGGTATCACTAGGGATCAAGTTCCTGTTTAGGGTAGGGGGTTGGGTAGGTTCCTTTTCTGCAGTTTGTTAAGAAAAAAACCAAAAAAACTGGGTTTGGAATGACTGTAACATAAGTGCATGGCAGAAGAATTACTTTTTCTTCCGTTTGCTGAGCTTTGGCTCAATCCTTCAAGCATTACCTTAGCTTATCCTTCTGTTGCTTTCCGTACATGATGGAGGACATCAAGTCCTCCTCACGTTGATTGAGCGACTCTAACTGCAGCCACATCCTCCACAAAACGCGAGCTCATTGCTGTATGCCGAGATCCCCTTAGGAACGCGCCGTTCAGTACAACGTCCCCAATTTAGGTCAGCGAATGCTGTAAGCAGATCACAGCAGTGTAAAGACCCAGGTCTTGCCTGAAAAACAGGAACTTTCAGAGGAATATGGGGAGCTGCCTGACTGCACAGTGGCTACGGAGACTGCAAGATTTCAAACTGTGCTATATCCTGTAGGTCACGTAAATATTTACAGAAGGTGCCTGACAGCATGATAGGGCTCAGCAGTTCTCTTCCTCCTCCTTTGCAAGGGGTGGCTACTTACTCTCAGCTATTCAATATCAAGCTCTTGCAATAGGAAAGAGAGAGAAATGGGAAACGCCATCAGAAATAAGTTTGGGAGACGTGCTGCTATGTATTTCTAGTGTCTGTAATTTAAAATGTTCATTTTTTCAGAGGACTGTCCAGCTGGCAAACTGCAGTCTGGCCACATGATGATGATGATGATGATTATTTTTAAGTGCAAAGAGTGAGGGCCTGGGTGTGTGTCTCTGTTCTACGTGTTTATTTTTTTTTAAGTTATGCAAGATTTTGGAGGTGGATTTCCCCCCCCTTCTTCAGCACGCGTGCACTAAGTCATTCCCCTAATCCTCTGCTTAGCTGGCCTATTAAAGTAAAATAAGAGGGAAGTACAGACTCATAAAAAGTGTTTGGGATAAAGGCAGGAATGTAGCAACCATTTAAGATTTTTAGAGAGATACACAGTTTAAAAAAGAAACAGGATATTATTTTCTTTAGAACAATACCAGTACAGCTTTTTATGAGGCATGGGCTTAGATGTCAAAGTCCTGAGCTCGCAGTTGCCAGCCACTCCACCAGGTCCCCGCGTGACAGAGGAGGAATGAGGCACAGGTATTTTAGCCGATTTGAACTGGTCCCACACCATCAAAATTTCTCTGTCCTTTTATTTCGTACTTCAGGTGCAAAAGCTTGTCATGAGTTTTGGTTACACTCATGATATTGTTTTTCTCTTTAGCTTTGTTTTGGATTACATTTGTTGTCTGGCTTCCTAGTTCACTTCCTTAAGCTCTTCTCCCTATGTGTGAAGTCTAGAAACATACTCCTGCTTAGACAATGAACAGCAGTCTCTGAAAATAACAGGAGTCCTGAAACTGGAGATTTAAGAAAATGATGTTTCACAATTCCCTAGTAAAACCATAAAAGTTGGCAGTACCTCAGCTGGCTGATTCAGAAAGTTTCAAAATTTTGATGCAGAGCCATCACTGGAAAGGGGTGACAGGATTAAGGAAGACAGGTAATAACCACCGCTGTTAAAGGGTTTGCAGAATTCTGAATATTAGCAAAATAGTCAAATATAGATAATAGAAATAAATTCAAATAGAAGGTGGTTATAACTGGAGAACATTCATCAGACACTTGTCCCCTTCAAACTCCTAATTTCAAAACTGGCCAGAATGCTGCAGAATGACCCTAGATTTCATTATTCAAATAGCACAGTGCAGGAGAGCAGGAGCTTTCATCCCAATACTATTAATACATTTTTAGCTTACCAGGAAGACAATATCTTTGCAAGGAGCCAAGTTGGAGGTTTAAGTATGCTCAAATGTACCATCTGGAGTTTCAGCGATAGCCAGAAAAGGAAGCAGTTGTCATGCTGATTGGAAATAAATAAGTTCCCTTGCAATATTCAAGACAAACATGATGCTTTCTTCTAATTGCTCTTCTTCCTATACAGAAATGAGCCGGGATGGAACAGAGATTTGCCATATCTCTGTTTTCTGTATCGAAGTCCTTCTATTGCTAGGGCATCTTTTGCCCATCGCGGGTCGGTTTTAGCCAGAGCGTGGATCTGCCACATGGCTTGCCGGAGCGGGAAGCCAGGCCAGGTGGCTGCTCGTGGCACGTGGTGCCCGGTGAGCACTGCTCGACACGTGAATCGCAATTGTCTCGCTGCCACTTCGCGAGTGCCTGCCTCTCCATCTGTCACCTCGCCTCTTATTCCGAGTGGCACAGCTCGCCTTCCGTGACTGGCGTCCCAGCAAGTGTCTGCAGTGCCCAGCACGGCTCCAGCTGGAAGCACCAGGACCTGCTGCTGAAAACCCACCAACAGCCGCAGTGACGGAGCACAGCCCATACACCCCAATTCGGAGAGGGCGGATGTGCATGGGTTATGGAAGAGGGGAAGGTTTTGCTAAGGATGCTCTGACGTGCCGTGCTCTGCCCGGCTTGGGGCTCCCTGGAGAGACATGCGCTCGCTTTCCTGCCCCTGGTTACTCAAGGCAGCTCCACTTTACTCCTTTGTATGTTGAATTTTTTAGTATCATGTAGATCTTTTTAGGAAGAAGAAAAAAAAAAAAGCCACAACTAGCACTTTAAATTGCCGGTGTTAACTTTTTCCAGCTTCTTGGGGTTTCAAAACAGGAAGTTTGGGGGCGGTGCAGTTGCACAATTTGCCAGAAAGCTGCTGTTCTGTGAAGTCAGTGACACTGGGCTGTACCAGGAACTTGAACCCTGCAGGCCACCAAGGCCTTCATTTTCTGCGCCAGATTCTCACTGCAGTGCGAGGAGGTTTGATGTGCTGTTCCTATTAGTAGGAGCCTTGTGGTTTTAGCCCCTCTTGGCTGCCAGTGGAGAGCTGACTTGTTCTCCAGAGACAGAATAAACCCCAGAGCTAAAGGGAAGTTTTCCTAGCCTGACAGAGAGGAAGCTGGTAGAGATAACATAGACCAACGTCAACATAGTATAGCTAAAGACTGAAAACAAAGCATTGAGCTACTCGGTTTGGATCTTGTGATGAAACTTGTGATGCAAACTTCCTTCTAGGTTAGAGTCCAGGCTTTTGTATCATGTATATACTCAGAGGCAGAGTCTGAATGTTTGCCTGAACTTGCTCTGACTTGACAGCAATGAGATTTGGACTATACTGTCCACTTCCATGCAAACAACAAGCAGCCCCCAACATTTTCTTCAAGCATCAGGTTGCATCAGGTGAAGCTGCGTAGCCAAATCCATTCACTGCTTCAGTCCCTTTCCACCCAGTAGAGGGAAAGGAATATATCACAACTAAATCCCACTGTGGGCTCCACTGTAAGGCTTCTTGGGCTTATCTGGAATTTAATACTAAAGCTGGTCAGTGCATGAGATGGAACAGCTTTCTACGAAGAGGAAAGGTGATGGTTATTATCAAAGCAATGTTACTTTGTGGTTAGTCTGAATATCTGTTCCCAGAAGTGGGAGAGTTAAGACACCCATGTCCTGAGAGCTGGACTTGGCAAGATGAATTTGGTATTGTTGCACTACTCAGTTTTTGCATTATTTCCTGCATTTGGAAGAGCCTAACTGTGTTCATTCTGACACCTTATTTTCTTCCCAAGTAGTTATTTTCTCTTTTTTATGGGCAATATCTCTTTATCATGAGGAATCTTACATGTTGTATGTATTAATGGGCTCACAACTTTGCTGAAAAGGCAAACCCCAGACACACAAAATGGGAAGTAGATGCCTAGCGAGAAGCTAACCATGATCTCACACCTAAAACAGACTCACACAAAGCAACAAGAAGGAAGTCTAAGAAATTAAGGAAGGTGGAAGGAAGAAGGGTGGGGTGCTGAGATAGTTGGGTTAAAGGCAAAACGAGATACTCAAAATAGTCTCCTGCTCTGACAGCTCTGTTCAGGAAATTTTTTAAGCCTTACTGTTTTCAATAATATTTCAAATTATTCCAAATATTATTCCTCGCTTACTGTTTCTTGCCATCTAGATAGGACCAAGTTATGTCAATGTTTGTATGAGAGACCTGGGCAAGAACCCCAAAGTGCTGTAGGAAATGGAGGAAAGGAGTGTTAGTGCAGCAGAGGATGAGGCACACTTGCCACTGACTCAAGGCTAAAACACCCCCCCGAAGAGTGTTGGGGTTGGGAGAGCCATGGTACTAGAAACTCCATCTTGGGGTGAGAAGTCGCACAGAGGTCTCAGCCTCTTGCCTCGGAGATTATGAAGTGTGTGGTCAAACCGGTAAGCTAAAGCTAATGTCAAAGTTTCCATTAGGGGGAAAAAAAAAAAGTTAGCAAGCTCTGGTCTGAATTTCAGTTTGGGGGTAATTGTATTTGGTTTCCTTCAGATCACTCTGTAGTCCTCAGCTGATATAAGTCTTTGCTAGTTTTGGTGAACTCTCTAAAGTAATCCTGCAGACCAAGACATGAGGAAAACTCCAGTCAAACGAAGCTGTAACAAAAACTTTGGTGGAGATTTTAAAGTTAGCTCAGCTTTGGCTTGCCTCTTTTTCTTGTGGCAAAATGAGGAAATTTAGGCAAATGTGGATGCTTTTGAGAGTCCTGTACACTAAAGTAAGGTGGGATATCCAAATTGGAATGAACTATTGCTGTGTTAGTATCCGTCCTTTACCAGCCTTAAGTGGCTGAAGCTATAAAAGTGAACAGTACAATTATTTTGCTGTTATAACATTAATAACAATGAGAAGTCATAAACTCTTGGCCAGACTTTAAACTCTAATGCCAGATTGTATATTTAAAATGTCCTTGTAGTGTCTGGTTAAGTTATCTGGAATTTGAACATGAGATCTAGCCAAGAGTCTCCGAAAGGTTTAAATACTAACTATGGAATGGTTAAAAAAAGCCACATTAAAAATATATATGTTTGAAGTCTAAAAGGGAACAGGAAATGAAGAATTGCGATAAACTGAGAAACAATGAGATAAAGAAGGATGGGAGAATGTAATGAGAACAGACTGGGAATATTTCCCTGCATACTTTTTTTTTCTTATGGCCTGTCAGTTCTAACTATGTAGTCCTTTTTCCTGTATCTGATCATATTCTTGCAGAATAAGTGAATTACAAAGAAGAAAATAGGAAGACCTTAATGAGACCCGGGTTTAGTAATTATCCCTACACCAAAGTGTACTTATGCATATATTTAACTTCAAGCATGTACTTGCAGACTTCAGTGAGGCATAAGCACACGCCAACTGCTCTTCTGCAAAGCACGTGCTGAAAGGTTATTGCAAACCAAGGCTTTGGGTTTATTCTTTCTTCCAGCAGAATTTCTAAGGATTTTAAAACAAGTGTTTGCCGTGGTAAAAGTAACTTTTTTCAGTTCACTGAAAAGCTGGGGATTTGATGCTAGCAAGCGACAAAAGGATGTGTATTTGCTGGAGCAGGACTGTACTTCACGCACCCCCTCCCAAAAAACCCCCAAAGCAGCGTACCTGACCGAAGCTCTGCCGCAGCCTTACGCACAGCACTTCACCCGCACGGCCCCCCGCTCTGTCCCCTCGCTGCGGGATTCTCCTTGACCCAGTTCACAGCCTTCAATTAAGGGCTCCCAAATCTAGCGGGCATCATGATGCACTGGTTACTCTAGCGCTTAGTTTTCATCTTTGTGGAGTAGTAACTTCACCTTTCTGTGCTCCAAGATGTCTGTTTAACATCGCAAAATGCTCTCTGCAGCTGCAGCACTCTCCAGTGTCTGGCATGGTGGGTCTCAGAGACCTCAGTAGGGCACAACCACAGTATAGATCATAAAACATCAGCTCAGTGGGTCTGTCCCCCAGTCATTTCAGTCTCTTTTGAGCCATCTGAGTAAACGCAAGCAGCATTAGGTCTTAAAAAGTGCTCAGCACACAGTTTCATCCAGCTGCGAGGGATGGGAATTCCCAGGGTCTAGGCACTGCCGAAACCTGCAAACTTTACAGCGCCAGCCGTAGAGGTGCTCGACTCCTGTTCTGCGTTTTGTACATCAAGAATCAATGTGAAGTGGGTCCCACAGTCTAGTTGCGTCTTGTTCCTTCTCCTCCTCTCAGCATTACCATTTTAATTTCTAGCACCTAGGAAGTCAGATACTGGGAGCAGTGCACTGGGAATAAGTAAGGAGACAGTCCTTGCTCATTGTGCCTGAACAAAGCTCATAGTGTGTGTATATGAGGATCAGACATAATACGGCCTTTCTTCTGCCTCATTTATCCACATGCTTGCCCGATAGGACTACTGATGTTCTGTGAATCCTCGGGTACACAAATGGTGGGAGATTTGGAGCTTCCTTTTAGTTAAGAGTTTTGACCACAAGGATTCTTATATGAGATGTGTTGTCTGAGTATAAAGTGTATTTTCTCATGATTTTTCCTTTGCCAGTCACCAAAGATACCTAGCACCTCGCCTTAGCACTTTACCAGAAGCATCTCCCATGTGGAGGCACACTTTACCCTATTGCCAGGGTTGTGTAGGAGGCCAAGTCTTGGATGCTTGCCTTGAAGACCTTGTTATCCAGATTGATCTTTTCAGGCAGGTATTGTTAGACAGACAGACACACATACACACTAGCATCACCTCATTTCCATAGCGTAGTTCTCCCCCGCGCTGGAGTAGAAGTACTGATGTGGGGGTGTGTTTCTAAAATTATTCACGATGCAAATCTTTTACAACTGATCCCCATCTTATCTGTTTTGCATGTGTGTCTGATATCTTGAAAGCATACTAAGAAGTGCAGTTGTTTTTTTTTCTTAAATGCAGAGGGAATGGTAATAATATTGCAGCCCTTCTGTACATCAAGCTGACAAGGCAACCTGTCCTGTGCTGGATGTCACTGATCCACTTCAGCTCTTGCTAGCCCGGCAGCTGTCACCAGCAGCAGCGTTAGCAAGTGTGGCACATCAGTGCGGTACCCTGGAAGAGCACCTTGCAGTGTTGGTACTGCAAAATAATAGTTGTGCTTACAGCAAGACTCTCTCTGTCCACCCTCTCAGAGTGGGCTCTTGGGAGATGAAATAAGAAGAGCTATACATTAAATGAACGACAGGTGCTTAGTGTGGATAAGGATTGGTTATAAAGTCCCCTTGGTTTTTAAAGGCTGCTTTGCTATGCGGTCTCCTGTGATTATGGTAGAGGACCTAGACTGACATGAGCTGCCTTCTTGGTAAATATTTAAGAGCTGCCTTGTGAAAAGTAGGCAAGCACAGAGAATACTAGGTATCAGGTAGGAATAATTCTTTGCAGTAAATTTCCGAGGCCAATAGCGAGACATGTATGGTAAATCATGCGTGTAAGTGTGCTGTCAGAGGTGGGAGAGCCCGTCTTGAGTCCAGAATCCCATTCTTCCAAGAGACAAACTCATTCCAGTGGGTTTCAAAGGAACAGAAAGCTGCAGCCCTGCTTTTATCCCTGCTCAGCACTGCCTTCTGAATGGAAACGCATTCAGGGAGTCACTGCCCATTTGAGCTGCTGCCCTACGGTCTGCAGCCCAAGTCAGCTGCAGGCTTGGCATCACTGAACCGGGAGACAGGCTTAGAGATCCTCAGGTTAAGGCAAAAAGAGAAAATACAAAAATTTAAGTTGAAGGAGTTGAAAAAATGGAATCCCGTTTGCAAAAATATCGAAAAGGAAGACATTGCGATTTTCACTTGCATTTTTTCTAGGTTTTAAAATTTGAGGGTATCCTGGGAACATGTTTCAAGGTTTTCTCTGTAGTGGGGCCTTTCTTTAGTCTGGTTCTCAAAGGAGCTGAGGCGTATAGGACCGTGCTGTGTCCCTGTGTGTGTCTGCAAGTCTCTCCAACTTACTACAATAACTTCTGAACCTGCTAGTATATTTAGACCCAGTGTGACAGAGACGTAGCACTATCAGGGATATTTGATGTCTTGCAGCTTCTGTAAAAATAGGTTCCTGGATAGCCATAAGTAACCTTAGGAGTGCACCAGCTGGAAAAGATTGTGAGGTGAGCTTACTTGTTATTATACATCAGAGGATCCTCACAGAAGCAAGCCCTAAGAAATGCTGCAGTCATAAGAAAAGCATCAACAATCAGAAAGAAGTGCACAGAGCGAAGCTTTATGAGTCCTGGCATTCCTGGAGCTGCTTGTTCAAAGGCAGCGAAGGTTCAAAGGCATGCCCTACACATTCTTCTGCTGTAGATTCAACAGGGTAGGCAGGGCTTTTGTGCAGCCAGTGAAAGCCTGAGCAAGATCAGGACTCTAAGAGAGTTCAGATCTGAAAGTGCATAAACTATACCAACACAAGCACTTTTATACTGCCACAGTGCAGATACATTGGGAAAGTTTTGCAGAAATTACTATCCTGGGAAAGCCTTAAGAGCAGCATGTATGTTTCAACAAGACACATGTGTCTGGGGAATCCTACAACTACAGAAGCTGAGGTTTAGAGAAAGTCAACAAATATTGCAGGGTAATGGCCTCCCAGCTGCAGATCTGCAGGCTCCTGTGCTCCCCGTGCTAGAGGCTGCCATTTCCTGTGCGTACGGACATAACCTTTCCTCAGTCCTTCCCTGTTCTCTGAATAGACCTGCTTCTACTACACTCTGACTGCTCCTCCGTCTCTCCACAATTTCAGAAAACATGCTTGGAAAGCACAGATAAGGAGGTTCCACGACATACGAATTACTGTGTGCATGCAGGGATCTCCTCTCTCTCCCCATGCCCCTTTCATCTGTGGCAATACGTGATTTCAGGCTGCAGCTGAAAACCAACCTTTCTTGGTGCATTCCTCTTTGCCCCTTCTGCAGTTTAACATTTAATGCTTTATCTCCACAAAGCACATTGGCAGACATGTTTCTATATAGGGTGCACATAAACGGCATGAAGAGAGGCTGAAGTGAATATCATGTGCTGTTGGTAGGAGGCAGACCTCAGTACTATTTTCTGCTGCTCAACACTTACACTTTCCTGCATTAAGATTTTGGGATGTTTGTGGATGCTAATCCCAGTTCTGCATGGTTTCCTGTGGGGACAGACTGAACTGCACAGAAATTACTCCATCCTGTGAGACAGATAAACATGCAGTGTGCTAAACTGCATCAAGACCACGAGGTTTTCAGAGGAGCTCAGCATTAGCCTAATTTTGCTCCCAGTGGTATTGAATGAGGCAGAATTAGGCTAGAGCTGAGCTTCTGAAAGCTGTACCCTATCTTCCTCTTGCTGTAGTTGTCTAAAAATAAGGAGTCCAATTAAATCAACAGCAGTACAAAGTATGAGGGAATGTATAATTAATTAAAAAAATTAAAGGCTGTCTTACAGCACTGATCAGCATTTAGCAATCCTGCCACCAGCTCTTACTCTTCTTGTTCTTCCTTTTTAATCCGTGATTATTCTTGTACCTCCTTACATCACGATCACATATTCTGGTGATATTTCAACATAGTTCAACGTGACTGTTTTCCCTGGGAGCAGTAAACCTAGTCACAGGAGGAAAATGAGAAACTCCATTAAAAGAGGAAGGGAAAAATCTGTTTCAGCTCCAGCCCTGGTCCTGACACTTAACTGGAGCCCTGATAGCAGTGAAGGATAAAAATTTCCTCACTGTGATATAGTCAAGGCCTTCAGTTGCAACACAGCCCTGACAAGCAACTAAAACCCAAGAGATAAGAAATTGCATGTCCAAAGTTCTCTTGCAGAGAGCTATTGCTCTCCCCATTGCTGTTGTTCTGTATCTAGCTCCCAAATAAAAAAGTCAGGGTTTTTTTGTCTACCAAGAGAGCATAGGGCTTTGTCACCTCCCAAACAAGTGTTTCACGCTTTTACTCTTCCAGTACAGTGTGAAGGGAGCCGGAGAGGATGTGCTCTTCTCAGTTATCCTGGCAGGAATCCCCAGAGACTGTGCTGGATTCACAGCAGATCTGGAGTGACTCCGTCTGGGTCGCCAGGAGCAGAATCTGGCTTAGAGTTTGAGTGCCAGCTGTTAGTGGGGAGCAGCAAGACAACAGGGAAGGAGAATCTGTGTCATCCCGTGCTGGTGATCCTTCATCGGTCTATGCCGACATTTCTCCACCTTGCCTTTGTCTAGTCGAATTTCAGATTGAATCTGTTTCTTTGTGGCAGTAAATGTGAAGACTTAAAAAGGCTTGTGATACGGCAGTAGCGTAAGGATGGACTTTTGCCTCAAGGAAAGGTTGAGGGGGATTCACGCCATTAAACCAACAGAGGTGACACCAACTGCCCACTTTCTGGGTAGTTTCCATGAAGTGAATGGATCTTGTGGCAGGGGCATCCTTCCTTTCAAATGTAGTTAGTCATACTGTAGACACCTGCATCTAGACTCATCTTTACAGTCAGTGGAGGCACTTGTAGGGCATGTTTACTTTAGGTGAGGGTATGCATTTAAAATAGGTCAGATGACTCACGCTCTCTAAGTGCCTGTTTCTCCCCCTTGCCTGGAAAGAGTGAGATGACTAGTCCACACATGGGCATCACCTAGTGACGTGTAAGGTTATGCTAAAGTACTCCTGCCCTCTGTTTTTCTGTGCCTGTTCTCTGTCTTTTTTTGGTGCGCTCTATCCTCTTCTCCTGTATATTTAGATCATAAATTCCCCTCAGCACTGTAGCCTCCTGTAATGTGTGACATCAGTGTGACGGTATCTCAGGATCTTTCAACAGTACCATCACAAAAATAACAGCGCAATACTTTCCAGTTAGTAAATACAGAGAGAAAATAAAAAAATTAGTTGTGAGAGACAAACTATTCATAGTGTGGTCTCTACGCTATCAGAAGACATGAGGGGGAAGTTCTTTTACCTTAAGTCATGCAAGCAGCTTCTATGTATGACTCACAGTTTCTTTATCCGCAAGTATATTCCCCTTGTAAGAAGCCTGATAGAAATTATTAGTAAAAGATCACCCATGTCTAGGTTTCAGTGAAGTTCAATAGAACGTTGCACCCCTGCTGTAAATTGGTGTAGAACAGCTGAAGGAGGACTAAAAGGGATCGTGCCCTTGCAAACCTCTCTGAGAATTCAAAGTGACAGCTTTAGGACTCGTATTTGTACGAACGTCTGCCCTGGGCTACATAATAGCGGTGTGTCTGTTAAACAGAAGGGATTCTTTTCTTTGTGGTTTGAAATACAATTTCAGATAGTTCCTGCATTGTTGATTTACGATGCTCTTTTGGATATCCAGTCCCATATGAAAGAAGAGTTCAGTGCTCTAAACCCAGCTGCCCTGCATGCAAGACTCACTTGTCTAGTTTGTACAGTGTATTTCTGAAGGATCACCCCCTCAGACAGGTCCTGCAGATAGATTCAGGATTCTAGGATCCAGCCCTGCTGCTACCAGATTTAAAAATAAAGATCTCTACCAGTTCTTTTTTAATGTAGGGAAGAGGCATTTTTACTCCTCTGCTGCCTTTGCTGATGGGGCACTCATTTCCAGCTATAGGCTGCTGCTCTGAACTGTGCATTTGAAGTTACGTTTGAAATGCATTATTACTCTCAAGTTGCATCTCTCCCTTTTTGATGCATAATTTAGATTTTAACCTCTTATAAATTACATGCCTAAGGAACTGCTGATGCTTCTGGGAAAAAACAACAATAATAAAAAACTGTACAAAGTATTCTTTGTAGAGACTGTTCTGGGTATAAACACATTTCTACTTCTCCGAGTTTTCCCTATTTTTATCTCTGGGGTGTTTACATGAATACAGAACCTCTCTTGTTTGGTAATTCACCAGTACGGATGAGATCTCATGAATCCCCACCGCACATCATCTGCGTCACAAAATCACAATGCTCACAAAGCATGGGTGGGTCAGTGGGTGGATGGACGGACAGACGGACTATGGGTGGAAGAGAAATTAGAAGTAGCTTTTTTTCTGATGGAGTAGCTTCTTCATTGCAGAAAAGGAAGGCAAAGCAAATCTCAGGGAGAAACATGACGGTTAAAGTTGTGAGGGGGCTTGGGTAGCTAGATTGAGTGCTGGATTTGGTTCTCTTCTGCTGGTTGATGTTGACAAATCTATTTATTTCTGGGCACATTTTATACTGTGCCCAGAATAGAGGTAGCGAGGTCCCTGGCTGCTGCTGCTATTCTTTAGGTTATCAGAAATTTCTTCCAAAATCTGCCGAAGCCCACAGAAGAAGATCCCAGTGTCTTAGAAAAACCTTTGGGACATCTGTCTATGTTGGTCTGACTCTTTCAGGATGGGCTAAAGGATTGTTTTACGTGTGTGCTCCAGTTCAACACGGCTACACTGAGGGAGGGATCTGGTCCTCTGCATTTGGTTTGTGTCTGTAAGATGGAGGAGGGTTTTATAAGCTGTGGGCTGCACAAGGAACTGTGAATTTTGATTATTTGGGCTAAACATTTCAAATGTCCGTCACGAAGGTCAGGCATCTTAAGTAGGAACCTAAACAAAATTCCCTTGGTTTTCAAATGTGTTGTTAAAATCTGTGGCTCTGAGGATGAGCAGGCACTCAGTATTTTTGTCAAACCGGGTTGCTATTTTTTTGCTTTATATGGATGTTGCTGCTTAACTTCACAAACCCAAGCCTGAATGTCTTCGGCTTTAATATTTCTAATTAAAGGTATAAGCATTTTGGATAAAATCCCACAGTATATGAAATGCCACTTCTCCCTACTGAACCTGGCTTAAAATTAGTAATACCATGCCCAAAGTTAATGAAAAAGACAGAAAAATAAACTTTCTGTTGAAAAACAACTAGAAAGACTGAAGATTTAAGATGGCTCTGAATTGTACGTGATAGCTAATTGTAATTGAGTTTATCTGTGCTGCTCTTGTGCCTGAAAGTATCTATCCAAGTAAAACTGAGATATAGTGGGGGACGGGAAAAAAGTCTAAAATGGGATATTTTTCTTAGTATTGGAGGCAACATCAGCAGGTTTTTAAATATGTAATTTATAGGGGAAGTGACTCAAATGAAATTATGCACTTTAAAAAATGAGCGAAGTGTTGAGGGCATAATAACCTTTGAAGAATTTTAAAAGCCCTTTCATATTCATAATATTAGAGTTCCTCAATTCTGTAATTTTACTTCCTTTTTTTTTTTTTTAATGGCACAGCTCCTAATATCAAGTGATTATTTCAGAATCAATGAGTTTCATTAGAAAAAGCAAAGTCAATCCATATCCTTCCTGGCTGGGGAGAAAAGCTGAAGAAAATGACTTGAGTGTACCCTAAAACCTTAGAGACCACAAAGAAAAAAATTTTCAAGTTTGAATGTTCTGGTTATTAAATCTCACTGTCTTTAAGCCAATCTCATGATCTTCTGTCCTTAGTCATAAGCCCTAAGTTTTGCAGTCCTCTACTGGGGTAGGTGCAAGATGGAGAGAAAAAGGGGTCAGAAACTCTTATTCTTCCATCCCTCAAACTCTGTGGCAGGTCCCCACAGGAATTAAAAATACATGACAGTTTATGCTGAGGATGCGGCTCATTTTCTGTACTCCTCCATCCCATTAACAGGGAGACCTGTAAGAGCATTTTTTGGGGGCAATACACTACTATTTAAAAATCTACTCACCGTATTAAAGTGCCCATCATTTCCTCCTCTCTTCTCCCAATTGAATGGTGGCTTGAATTAATTCACACATTACTCATTAAAAAAGTCTGTACTTGCTGAAAAAGTTTCTCTGTAAGCATTCTAATCCACGGTTGATTTTTTGTTCGTATTGCAGTATTTGACACTTGATCTTTGTGATACTGGAGAAATGTTATATTAGATCAGATAAAAAGCCCATGCAGACCATTATTTTTTGCAGTTCCGTGGCCAGCAGTGAGTACTTAAAATCCGTATAAAAGCAAGCACACATAAGTCGTCTTCCTCTGCCCATACCCTTGCGCCCTCCCCGCATTCAGCAACTGGCAGTTTTAAGTATTTCTTGAGCGAAAAAGTGCATCTGAATGTGATAGATGACCCCTGAACCTGCTTTTGCCTTCTCCCTTTACAACACCCTGCCTCGGTGACTTCCACTCTTTAGCTATTTGCTGTGTGAAAAAGTTCTCCCTCGAGCTTGTTTTAAGCCTTTTGCCTCCTGCCCCAGCTGCAGGACCAGGCAGCCTCTCATGTTGCTCCTGGCCAAAGCCATGCATAAACTGGTAGCTGAGACAATCAGTATTACACAGTACGAAGCTACAGACTGAGCGATGGAGGACCTGTACTAAGACCAGGACACATGATCCTGGGTAAAAGCTAAATAAGTGACAGCATCACACCTTGGCCGTTTCCATGAGGATTAAGCATTTTATGTAGCCTGAAAATCAACTTTTTTCCCGTCTGAGAACTACATGTTTGCAAACAAAACATGCACTTTTTGTCATTCTTGAAAAGAGCTGAAAATGTTCTGCTCTCAAACTTAGATTTATTTTTAGGGAATGGGTTTTCTGATGAAAATAGAAAATTGTGATAAACTCTTCGGCCTTTCCTTGCCTTTGTAACAGAAATTATGGTTTGCTAGGGGTTTCTGAAGGGTTACGGGGACGCAGGTTGATTCTGTTATCCTCCAGACTATCTCTGGTGGAAGAAAGGTAACACCACTGAATAAACTCCCTTCTGCTTCTGACCCAAAGATTGCAAACACCCTTCACAAAGGGGCTGGAATTTGCTTCAAAAGGAGTCAAACAATAACCTTTCAATGGATTCCATCACTTCCGTAATAAACAAAACATGATTCCCTTTCAAACTTATCTGTGTGCCAAGTTCTGTGGTTACAATACAATAGCTCTATTGTTCTTGTATGCTGCAGGCTAAAATGTATTTTGGTAACTGCTGGTCTTTATAACACAATTCTCTGATGACAGCTATTCTAGCAAAACATTAACTCCTTCAGCCCGAGAGGACCTCTCCCAAGCAGGCTGGAGAAGTCTCAAGAAGCCGATTTCTCCTGTTGAGCACTGAATAGAACAGAAAGTAACATAAACTTGGGACTCTCAATGTTAGATAACATGTAAATTATGGTGACTCATAGTGGAAAATCGTAGATAAAAATGACACAAAGATTTATTTAACCACCATCTTATGATTTTTCCCTGTACGTGAAAGTGTGAGATACTCATGCACACTTCAGAATAATGCTGTTTGTCCATCCCCCTGCCCCGCAGCTGTCTTGGAAGATATGAGATACAGAATAAAAATATACATACGTATTCATATTCACCTCACATTCCCCAGTGAGGCCTGAATGAACCCTGAAACAGTTTTAATCACTGGTACATTTGTAACAAATATGCTAATTCCCACAGTTACACTCTCCTGAAAAAGCTTGCTGGTTTTTGCTGGAGTGCCTTGGTTACTAATGGGATATTCCCATTTTACAGTCTGGAAAACAGGCATAGGGAAAAAACAAGAAGTTAGTGGGTGATGCTAAGCAGTGCGAAGAGTGGAGATAAGAGTCAAGACCCGCCTGGACAAGGTCCTGTGCAGCCTGCTGTAGGTGACCCTGCTTCGGCGGGGGGGTTGGACTAGATGACCCACAGAGGTCCCTTCCAACCCCTACTATTCT